>Ga0209270_1000349_pt1 | contig 111813 bp, 95 predicted proteins | sample MTBAKSrepl1MetaG_FD_187456 | JGI IMG/M metagenome (GOLD analysis project Ga0209270, IMG submission 187456) | Enrichment culture microbial communities from Arthur Kill intertidal strait, New Jersey, USA, that are MTBE-degrading - MTBE-AKS1... | ecosystem: Environmental > Aquatic > Marine >...
GGCCGCATAAACCCATCCATGGGCGCTTAGCTGCCGCCGTCCGGGCGGCAGATGCCCTTTTCATGGGCAGCCCAACCCCATGGTTTGCTATTGTCTGATGTCGAGTAAACAAGTTTCGCCTTAGTAGCGGAAAAAGGGCACCCCGCGCTTTGCCTTTCAGGTTTCCTTCGCTTCGGCTGCATCGCGAGTGGAAATCTCCAGCGCTCTAATCGAGAGTTTCTCATTCAGCTTTTTTCCGGTCCTCGGCGATTTTGCCGTCCCTTAAAAGGACCAGCCGCTTCGCATAATCCATGACCATCCTGTCATGGGTGGAGAAAATGAAGGTGACGCCTTTTTTTTCGTTCATCTCCAGCATCAGTTCGAGAAGGCCCTGGCCGGTCTGGGAGTCGAGGTTGGCGGTCGGTTCGTCGGCGAGGACGATGGCCGGTTCCGAAACGATGGCCCGGGCCACGGCGACCCGCTGCTGCTGGCCGCCGGAAAGTTCGGCCGGTCGGCGTCCGTAAAGCCCTTCCAGGCCGACATCGTCGAGAATCGCCCTGGCCTTTTCCCGGCGCTCACCGGCGGGGAGGCCCTGAAGGAGCAGAATGAACTCGACATTCTCCAAAGCGGTAAGGACCGGAATCAGATTGTAGGCCTGGAAAACAAAACCGACCCGGCGCAGGCGCAGCTCCGCCAACTCCGACTGATTCAGAGCGTCGAGGTTTTGGCCGTCGAGAATCACGTCCCCGGCGCTGGCATGGTCGAGGCCCCCCATGAGATTGAGAAGGGTGGTCTTTCCCGACCCTGAAGGTCCGGCAAGAGCCAGAAAATCCCCACGGACAATATCGAGGTCCACGCCGTCGAGGGCCGGAACATCCATTCGTCCCTGGCGATAGATTTTTTTCAGGCCCCTGCACTCAACGATATTCATGCCTACCTCCGGGGTTGAACGATTGTCAGGTCCGGGCCAGGGCTTCCACCGGCGTAAATCTCGCCGCCTTGACGGCCGGGTAGAGACTCACCAGAATGCCCAGCACAAAGACCGTCAGGTTGGCCATGACAAAATCCTTGACCAGGATGACCGGGAAAATCATTCTCGACATGCCGACGTATTCGAGTCCTTCGGCGAGAGCCGAGAGGTCGATGCCGTGGCGGGCCAGAAGAGCGACGCTTGCCAGGCCGAGAAGAGAGCCCAGGATCTGGCCGACGACCAGGAGCAGGAAAGACTCGGTCAGGACCTGCCTGACGATCCAGACGGGCTTCATGCCCAGGGCTTTAAGGAGGCCGAACTCACGGACCCGCTCGAAAACCGCCATGAGGATGGTGTTGACAATGCCGAAACCCATGGCGATGAAAATGATCAGAAACCAGATGAAAATAAAACCGTCGTAAAGTTTCATGACCGCCGTAACGAAGGGAAGAAGATCGAGCCAGGAAGTGACTTCGAGAGGTTCATCGGCGGGCAACCGTTTTTTTATGGCCCGGGCAACGGCCTGGCTGTCTGAATCTTCGGGAAGAAGAATGGAAATTTCGGAGATGCCCTCATTCAACCCCAGCATGTTCCGGGCGCTTTCCAGGTTGACGAACACAAACTGTTTCTCCGTAGCCTCCAGTTCGGCGCGGAAAAGTCCGGTGATGCGGAATGCGCGGGAGGCGTTATCACCGTTGGAATCGAGGGCCATGAGGACCAGTTTTTTGCCTGTTTCGGTTTTGAATTTTTTGGCCAGGGCGTAGCCGATGATGATGCTGTTGTCGTTGCCCGGCTGCAGATAATCCCCTTCGGTTACGGCACTGCCGATGAAAGAGGTTTTTGCCTCCCTGGCCGGATCGATGCCGACCAGGGTGATTCCGCCCGAGTGGCGGGCATTGCTGGCGACCGCATAAACCCGAGCCCGCTCGGTCCAGTGGGCCTCCTTCGGCAAAGTTTCCGCAAGGGCCTGTTCCAGTTTGCCGGGATGCAGGATGCTGTTTTCTACCACCGGGTCGTTGCGGTAACCCTGACGGTGGATCTGGATATGGCCGGTCAGGTTGGCAATGCCGTTGCGCACCATCTGGTCGGATATGCCGCGCATCAGGGCGCCGAGCAGGACCATGCTCCACACCCCGATAACGATGGCGGTCACCAGGATCAGGGTCCTTTTGGTGTTTCTCCAAAGGTTGCGCCAGGCGAGTTGAAAAAACATATGGCACTCGTTAAAAAATCAGGTAATAGCCTGAAGACTGAAGGCTGGAAGGTTTCACCGCAGAGCACGCGAAGAACGCAGAGGAAACAAAAACCTCTAAATTTTTAAAGCCATGACCCTTGTTTATTATTCAAATCCCGAACTGGTTTTCTCCCCGGTCTCGGCGTCCTCTGCGGTAAAAAAGTTCAGGTTTTCCTTATGATCTTCAGCCTTTAGCCTTCAGCCTTTAGCCTTTAGTCTTCAGCCTATCCCCCTATTTATTCGCCGCCATGGCCTCAACCGGTTCGAGTTTTTTGACCTTGTGGGCGGGGTAAAGGGCCGTTAGCAGAGTGATAACCAGAACTATCCCCGAGCCGATCATGATCGAAAGGACCGAAAGCTCGGGATACATGCGTTCCGGCAGACCGAACTGGCGGAGCATATCACCGGTGCCGGCAATAACGATGCCGTGAGCCTCGAAATAGGTGGTAACCAGGCTCCCCAGGACGACGCCGATGATGACCCCCAGCAGCGTCATGGTCGTCGATTCGACAAGCAGCAGGCGGCTCAACCTTCCCGGGGTCGTGCCCAGGGCCAGCAGCACGCCGAATTCGCGGGTTCTTTCGAAAAGAACCATGAGGAAAGTATTGAGGATGCTGAATGCGATAATCACGATCAGGATGAGATAAAAAATGAAACCGCTTACGAGATCCATTTTGATGCTTTGCAGAACACCCGGCATCAGTTCCGACCAGGTAAGGACAACCAGTTCGCCATATTCTCCTCCGGCAGCGATGTCTTCCTGCAAGTACTGTCGGATCTGCGGGATATGTTCCAGATCGTCAGCCAGAATGACGATCTCGTGCACTGCCTTGCCCATGGAAAAGGTTTCCTGAAAGGCGGGAAGAGATATGTAGAGGGTGTTGCGGTCGAGTTCGTCCTGTCCTGAACGGAATATTCCCCTGACATTCACCACCGTGGCCGCCGTGGAACCGTCCCGCCCCTGGCCCAGCAGGGTGACTTCGTCTCCGAGCCCTATTTTCAGGTTGCCGGCCAGGAGGCTTCCCACAAGTGCCGAATAGGGCTCGAGGTTATCGAGGTATTTCCCCTCGCGAACAAAATCCCTGACCCGGGAGACCAGTTTCTCTCGACCGGGATCGATGCCGGTGACGAGGGCGCCATAGGTCCTTTGGGCCGAGGCGGCCAGGACAAAGGCCTGCCCCCGGGACGTCCAGGCGGAAACTTCGGGGATGTGATCCAACCGCGAGGTTATGGCTCCGGGGTTGGGGACCACCTGGCGCATTTCCCTGTCCTCATTATAGCCTTTGGCCTGCACCTGGAGGTGCCCGGTCTGGACCTTGACGACGGCGTCGATCATAGTCGCATAGGAGCCGAACTGCCAGGAGAGCATGAAGACGAGCAGCAGGGAGGCGAAGGCGATGGCGGCAATGGTGAGGATGGAACGGCGCGGGTTTCTCCAGATGTTTCGCCAGGCCATTTTCACATCCAGAGAGAGCATCGAACCTTACCTCCGCAGGTTTTTCAAGGACGACAGAGTAAAGATGCCTTCAGGAAGGTCGATATCAAAGGCGATCTCTTTGTAGTTCAGCAGGGTGTATTCATCCGTCTTCCCGGCTTTCTGCATTTGCCAGATTTTCGGGAACAGCCGTCCTCCGAGCATGCGGATATCCTTGCTGGTCAGGCTTTTCACCAGGCGGAGATCCTCATCGAAAAAATCCTCGGCCAGGAGGATATGATCCTCACGGATATGCAGTCTCTGCATGCCCCAGACGACGGGAGCATCCGGATGGGGCTTCGATTCGATGAGGTAGACTTTTTTTCCTTCATGGCTGTCGGTACCGATCAGGCGGTGGCTGTAGTCTTCAAGGATGCTGTCGGATTTGGCGAGATCGTTGTTGGAAAAATCCGAGCCCATCCAGCTCTGGGACATCATGGAAGGGGGAATCTTGATGGTGCGGTTGACCTTGGGGTTATAGGTCCACATCTCCCGCCCTTTTTTCAGGGTGGCGTTGCCGCGGTCCTTGGCCGGGGCGAGAATGGTGAAGAGGCTGTCCTTCTGGCCGCGGGTCCAGCCCTGGATAGTCATGGTCCGCTCCCAGGCGGGGCGGTGAATGGTCATATCCACTGTGGACGTGGAGGCTTGGCCACGATAGTAATTGATGGATTCCTGGACGATTTCTGCCGCATCAGCCGGGGAAAGTTCCTCAGCAACGGCATTGATGGATGTCAGGGGCAGGGATATGGCCAGGTGCGCAACCAGCAGAAAAAAAGGAAAAAATCTGGCCGGCCGGGGTTTGAACCTGTTTTTGTTTTTTAAAGAGGGGATCAATTTCGCCTCCACCTGAGGTTGGTAACCCATTATACATTACTTTGATCGTAATGCGAGAAAGAGGGGGTTGCGTAAGTGTTTTAACATGAAGGGGAGATGTTCAGATAAACCTGACATCATGAAATGTACGTGGGGAATTTCTTAGCCGATGTATTGAATTGCCGGCCTTGCGGTATAAACTTTGCTCAAGTACGGCTAATTAATTAAATAATTATTACCAAAAGGAGAGGCTCATGGCGTTTTCGGTCAGTCCCGACGGGGAAAAATTCCACATTCCGGAAGAACAGGATTATGTTGAAGAGTTTACACGGCTGGAAAACCTGGCTGCCGAAAAACGGGCTGAAGGCTATGAAATAGTCGTGGTTATGGGCCTCGGTTTTGTCGGCGCGGTCATGGCCGGGGTGGTAGCCGATTCAGTCGACAAAAAGACCGGCCGGCCCGGCAAGTTCGTCATCGGCATGCAGCGGCCGAGCCCGAGGAGCTTCTGGAAAATACCGCTTTTCAATCGCGGGGTCTGTCCGGTCAAGGCTGAGGATCCCGAGGTGGCGGAAATCATCCGACGCTGCGTGGTGGAAAAGAAAAACCTGATCGCAACCTACACTTATGAGGCGCTCAGGCTGGCAGACGTGCTGGTGGTGGACGTGCAGTGCGATTTCATCAAGCAGGAGCTGGGAAACCTTCATTCCGGCTACGCCGACATCAGTGCCCTGGAGGACAGTTTCAAGGTCATGGGCGAAAAGATCAGGCCGGAATGTCTGGTCCTGATCGAAACCACGGTTCCGCCCGGAACCACAGAGTACGTGGCTTATCCGACCATCAAAAAGGCTTTCCGTAAGCGTGGTATCGACAGTGAGCCGCTCCTTTCCCACAGCTATGAGCGGGTCATGCCGGGCAAGGAGTATGTCCGGTCGGTGCGTGATTTCTGGCGGGTCTGCAGCGGCATCAATCCCGAGAGCCGAGACAAGGTCGAGAAGTTTCTCAAGGATGTCCTCAACACGGAAGAGTACCCACTGACCGTTTTGGAGCGGCCCATGGAGAGTGAAACCTGCAAGATCGTTGAAAACAGCTATCGGGCGACGATTCTGGCCTTTCTTCATGAATGGAGTGTTTTTGCCGAAACCAACGGGGTTGACCTGATCAAGGTCATCGAGGCTATCAAGGTGCGCCCCACCCACAACAACATGATTTTCCCCGGGCCGGGGATTGGCGGCTACTGCCTGCCCAAGGACGGCGGCCTCGGTCTTTGGGCCAACAGGCACCTGATGGGATTCGAAAACGACATTTTCAAGATCACCCCCGAGGCAATCAACATCAACGACACCAGGGGTTTGCACGCGGCCAAGCTGGTCAGGGACGCTCTCCGCAATATGGGCAAAATCGTGGCAGCATCCCAAGTTGTCGTTTTGGGTGTCTCCTACCGGGAGGACGTGGGCGACACCCGCTACAGCGGTTCGGAGATCGTGGTCCGCAAGCTGACGGAGATGGGCGCCGAGGTCCGCGCCCACGACCCTTATGTGGAGCACTGGTGGGAGCTGGAAAAGCAGGACTCCTACCCGGCCACGGGGTTGAGCTGGGCGCGCTTCTTCCGCAATCAGGAAGAGCTGCAGGGGTTTGAAATGGTCAACGAGCTGGGGGATGGGTTGCGGGATGCCGAGGCGGTGGTCTTTGCCGTCCGTCACCAGCCCTATCTCAACCTGGAGCCGGACGAGGTTGTGAACATGGCCGGCGGCCCCCTGGCCGTGGTCGACTGTTTCGGGATATTGAGTGATGCGCAGATCGAACGTTATTTTGAACTGGGTTGCGAAGTCAAGGCGCTCGGCCGCGGGCATGTCCAGCGCATCAAGGACAAAGTCCGGAAAAGGGAGAAGCGGATTTAAGCAGGAAGCTTTTTTCTTCGAAACCTAGTTTGGTTTTTATAAACCTTATTAAAACCAAAAAGCCCGGAGAGGCATACAGCCTTTCCGGGCTTTTTGGTCTTCGGGGTGTTACCTGCTGGCCTGATGTTCCCGCTCGCAATTGACCAGACATTGTTCACATTTTTCCCAATTCGGTTTTCCCGAGCTGATGTGGTTGTGAAAGTGCTCCAGCCAATCGGACCGGGTTTTGGGACAGGTGTTGATGAAATCCATGAAACCGACCAGCTTTTCCATGGATTCGGGGTCGATGGCGTGTTCCATGCGGCAGGCGGTGGCTTCGGCGGTCTCTGGGTCGACCTGAAGAATGTCGTGAAGAAAATCCCGCAAAATAGAGTGGCGGCGCCGGATGTCGTTTGCCAGCCTCGTCCCTTTGGGGGTGAGGGTGATGAAACTGTAGGGAGAATAATTGATGAACCCTTTCTCCATGAGAACCTTCAGGGCGCCCGTAACCGAACCGGGCTTTATCCCCAGGCGCTCGGCGATATCCTTGGTCCGGGCCACCTTGTTGGTTTTTTCAAGGTCGAGGATGGTCTCCAGATAATCTTCCATATTTTCCGAAAGGCCGGAATCATGTCGCATTGTTTCTCTCCGCGTTTTCCCCAAGGTTAAAAAAATCTCGCTGTTAAGTCAAATCCAAAAAAAACTGATTTGTCAAAAAAAATATTGACTCCAAACTAAATTCAGGATAAACAAATTTAAAATTAATAACCAAAAAAATTTAGGAGAACCTAAAAAATGAAAGAGATCAATATGCGCCAGATGAAAGTCAACCAGTCTGGAATCGTTTCCGCAGTAAAAGTTGGTGGTGAGCTGGGCCGACGCATTCGCGACATGGGATTGCTGCCCGGAACTGAGGTCAGGGTTCAGGGACGGGCGCCCCTTTATGATCCCGTCGCCCTGCGGCTTATGGGGTTTACCCTGACTTTACGCAACAGCGAGGCCGATTACATTGAAGTGAAAGTGGAGGATTGAAAATGAGTGCTACCATTGCTCTGGCTGGAAACCCGAACTCGGGAAAGACCACCCTGTTCAACGCTCTTACCGGCGCCCGGCAGCATGTCGGCAATTATCCCGGAGTCACTGTGGAAAAGAAGGAAGGTTCCTACGTGGAGAACGGCTCCAAAATCAATATTGTGGACCTTCCGGGAACCTATTCTTTGACGGCCTATTCCTTGGAGGAAGTTGTGGCCCGCGACTTTCTCGTCAACGAAAAGCCGGCTACGGTCATCAACATCGTCGACGCTTCGAACTTGGAGCGGAACCTTTATCTGACTCTTCAGTTTATGGAGCTCGGTGTTCCCATCTGCATAGCCCTCAACATGGTGGATGTGGCCAAGGGCAGAGGGATCGAAATTGACGTCGCAAAACTGTCCAGGGTTCTGGGTGTTCCGGTTTTCCCGACGGTGGCTCGCAGCGGGGAAGGGAAAAAAGAGTTGATTGATGCTGCCTCCAGGCAGATCGTTGGGAAAAAACGCCCTGAACCCCTCCGAATTTCCTATGGCGAGGACATTGACAACACCCTTGCTGAAATGGAGAAAAGGATTAATGCCGGTCATTTTCTGACGGATACCTATCCGGCCCGCTGGGTGGCTTTGAAATACCTCGAAAGAGACCAGCAGATTCTCTCTCTTGGAGAGGAGACCGATTGGGAACTCTCACAAAACCTTGAAAAAATGGTGTCCTGGCTCAGTGACCATTTTTCCAAGACTCTGGATACGGACCCTGAAGCGGTTATCGCCGATCATCGCTATGGCTATATCAAGTCGATTCTCAAGCAGGATGTGATCAGGCACCGCATGGACCGGGACCGTCTCTACCTGTCCGACAAAATCGACCGTGTGGTGACGAACCGTTTCGCGGGACCCTTGATCATGATCGCAGTTATTTACGGCCTTTACCATTTCACCTTCACCTACAGCGAGGTTCCCGTCGGCTGGGTGGAAGGATTTTTCGGCTGGCTGGGAGGAATGGCAGAGGCCCACATACCCGAAGGGCTGCTCAAGTCGATGATTATTTCCGGGATCATTGACGGCGTCGGGGGGGTGCTCGGTTTTGTCCCCCTGATCATGTTCATGTTTTTCGGCATATCCCTGCTCGAGGATTCCGGATACCTGGCCCGCGTGGCCTTCATGCTCGACCGGGTTTTTCGGATTTTCGGTCTTCACGGCAGCTCGGTCATGCCTTTTATCGTCTCCGGAGGCATCGCCGGTGGCTGTGCCGTTCCGGGAGTCATGGCGGCGCGAACCCTGAAAAGCCCGAAAGAGCGGCTGGCTACCCTGTTGACGGCCCCGTTTATGAATTGCGGCGCGAAACTGCCGGTTTTCGCTCTCCTCGTGGCAGCTTTTTTTGCTGAAAACGAAGCTCGGGTCATGCTCCTGATTACATTTATCTCCTGGGCCGGAGCTCTTCTCACCGCAAAACTGTTGCGCTCCACCGTTATTCGGGGCGAGTCGACCCCATTTGTCATGGAGCTTCCACCCTACCGGTTCCCGACCTTCCGGGGGCTGCTGATCCATACCTGGGAAAGAACCTGGCAGTACATTAAAAAGGCAGGAACGGTGATTCTCGGCATCTCCATCCTTCTTTGGGCCATGATGACCTTTCCCGGATTGCCTGAGAACCGAATCGCGGAATTCGAAAGTCAGCGTCAGGCTATTCTCGTTGCAACCCCCACCGCCATTGTGACTGAAATGGACAATGCCGAAGAGGGTCCGTTCCTGTCGGCTGGAGCCCAGGTTGTCCAGGACAAACTGCAGAGTGTTGATGCGCTGGAAGCGGAGGCCGCTCTTAAAAACTCGGTCGCCGGCCGTTTGGGAACTTTACTTGAAGGGTTGACACGTTGGGCCGGCTTCGATTGGCGGACCAATATCGCTTTGGTCGGCGGGTTCGCGGCAAAGGAAGTCGTGGTCTCGACCTTGGGCACGGCCTATTCTCTGGGTGATGTCGACCCTGAGGAATTCGGTTCTTTATCGGAGCGGTTGGCAAAATCGCCTGCATGGAGCCCACTGACAGCCCTGAGCCTGATTATATTCACGATTTTTTACGCACCCTGCTTTGTCGCCGTGGTTTGCATCGCCAGGGAGGCGGGATCGTGGAAATGGGGAGCTTTTTCCATGGTATTCAACACCGCTCTCGCTTTTGGCCTGGCCGTAGTTGTATATCAGGTCGGTTCGGCACTGAACATTCTGGGAGGGTGAAATGGAAACAAGCCTGGTCTGGACCATTGTCGCCATTGCAGGAATCTGCTCATTCCGGAGGCTCTACAGAAATATCCGACCTGTTAGTTCGGCAGGGGGTGGAAGCGGGTGTCCGTCCTGTTCAAGAAAAGGATGTTGCCCGTTAAAAGTTAAGCATGTCCCGGAGCCGCCCTGCAGTTAAAGAATTGGGAAAGGGAAACAGGGCTCACCCTGGTGGAATTGATTGACCATCTGAAGTGTCACCTTGGTTACCCCTGTTGAGGAAATAGCTATGCACGATAAAACTTTTGGGGGTCTTAATCACAGCCACATCTTCCATCTGGAAAACCGAAAGGGTGAGAAACGCACCCTGGCCGTAATCCTGGTAACGGGGGTTACCATGGTGGCTGAAATTTTGACCGGATGGCTGACCGGATCGATGGCTCTTCTTGCGGATGGCTGGCACATGGGTACACACATGGCCGCCCTCGGCATCACCCTTTTCGCTTACCGTTATGCCCGTAAGCATGCCGAAAGCCCCAGATACACATTTGGCACCGGCAAGGTAGGAGTTCTGAGCGGCTACACCAGTGCCGTGGTGTTGGGGCTTACGGCACTCATGATTGCCTATGAAGCCCTGAATCGACTGATTCATCCGCTTCCGATCCGCTTCAACGAAGCTCTTTTTGTTGCCTGCATCGGACTGGTTGTCAACGTGGTGAGCGCCGGACTTCTTCACCATGGCAGCCACCATTCCCATCATGGCGGGGAACACGTTCATGACCACACCGACCACAATCTCCGAGCGGCCTACCTGCATGTGCTGGCCGACGCCCTGACTTCGGTCCTGGCCATTGGCGCCCTTCTGGCCGGAAAACATTTCGGCTGGAGTTTTCTGGATCCGATGATGGGAATTCTCGGTGGGGCCCTCATCGGACACTGGGCCTGGGGATTGCTCCGTCAGACCGGGAGCATCCTTCTCGATGAAATAGGGGACAACGGGGAGAAAACCGCCATAAAGGGAGCTCTTGAAGGAGACGGTGACAGCCGTGTTGCCGACCTCCACCTGTGGCGGCTGAACTCCAGAGAACTGGCCTTAGCGGCGACTATCGTTAGCGGCAAGAAACGTTCGCCGGAATATTATCGGAAGTTGGTCGAAAGATTTCCCCTTTTAGTGCACTCAACCCTGGAGATTCATCGCTGCAAAGATTCCGCCTGTCTTTGCCGGGAAAAAACAGAAGTGGCCTGAAAAATCAGGTTTTATGAACAAATAAAGAACAAGGGTGTCACCCTTTGTCACGTGTTTGGCCGGATTGGATTGGGAGACCAGTATCGCCTTGATTGCGGGACCCTGGAAATGGGGGCTTTTTCCCATGGCTTTCAATACAACCCTGGGCTTCGGTCTGGCCATGACCGTTTTTCAGGTAGGGGCGATGCTGAATTTGACGGGAGGTTAGAATGGAAATAATCGTAGTTTGGATTATTGTCGGTGCAGTGGGAATCTGGCTGTTTCGGAAATTCCTCGGCAATTTTCGGGCTCTCTCCCAAGGGAAGGCTGGCGGCGGTTGCCCTTCCTGCAGGTCTACGGCATGCTGCGGCGTTGGGCAGGCGCCCAAGGACACTTGTAGTCAGGTGCAAAAAATATAAAGGTCATCATCGTTCTGGTTATTCCTATAGGTCGATTGTCAAAATTCATTTGTAAAACCAGTTGTTTTTGTGTGGTTCATGAGCTCTTGACAAAGCTTGATTAATAAACAATAATTCCAATCCAAACAACAAATCATATTTGAGGCATCAGAGGTATCAATCGACTTTTCGAGTTGCGAAAGCTCTTTTCCCAAAATGAATGCACCAACTGAGGGGGAGGTGGAATGAGAAGGATAAACACGAGCTGGGGCGACCGCCGTCATCCTTGTCGCTGGATAAAAGAAACCGAGGACACCGGATACTGGTTGCCTGAACGGAAAGAGATTCTCACCCAGTTTTTCACCCGCTACCTGTTTTTCGCCCTGGCCGTCCTCTATTTCTCCTCCATGGCGGGCATAGCCCCGATTCTTTTCGACCGCGTCGAATACATTTTGCTGGTCCAGGCCCTCTACTTTTGCGTCAATACCTGGTTTTTCCATCTCTCGCTGAAAAAGGTCACCATCTGGAGAATCCGCTATGCCATGGCCGCCGACCTGTTGAATGTCACCATATGTCTGATTCACGATCCTTATCTCATACCGCCCGCGGCCTTGGGCTATCTTATGATATTGCTCGGAAACGGCATGCGTTATGGTATGCGCCTGTTCGGCGAGGTGCTCGGCGGGGTCTTTCTCTGCATGGCCCTCTCCTTTGCCCTGCGCTATCGTCTTGGCGGTTTTACAACCAATGCGGGAGTCGTTTTTTTCGGCGTGTTCTGGGTGACCCTGGCCATGTACGCCTACATCCTCATGGGACGTATCGAAGACCAGCGCCGCCAGCTTGACTTCCGCAGCCGCTATGACGCCCTGACCGGCCTTCTCAACCGCCATGGCCTGCTGGCCGCGGCGGACAATATTTTTGAGGAAATGAGAACCGCCTCCGTCATGGTGATGCTGGCCGACCTCAATCAATTCAAGGCTGTCAACGATATCTATGGTCACAGTGTCGGTGACCGTGTTCTGACGGAGTTTGCCAGGATTTTCTGTGAATCGGCGGAAGTAGGTGTCTGCGGCCGCTGGGGCGGAGACGAGTTCGTCGCCATTTTGCCCCGTTGCGACGAAGGTATTATTCGTAAAATTTATGAGCGCATCGACCTGCGTACCCAGGCCTGGAGCAAGAGCAATGGCCTCCCCATGGGGGTGAGCCTGGGTGTCGGCCAAAGTCCCGGCGACGGCAACGACCTGACAAGCCTGCTTTCGGCAGCCGATATGAATCTCTATCAAAGTAAGACAGAGCCAACTGAGACGGTTGATGAGTCGCCGCGGGTTAAGGCTCTCATTGAAGACCCCGAAGTTTCGTGAGCATTTCCCCTTGATATTCTGATATCAGGAGGAAGGCCCCGAATAATTCCGTTTTTTCCTGGTTTTGAAATACTTCGGGCCTTTTTTCAGGCAACAGAGTTTTTGCCTGGCTTTCCCTCCGTCATCCGAGAAATTCCAGCGATTCCGCATTCAGGGTCGCCACGCCGAACTCCTCTTCGACCCGCCCCCTTAGGACATACGGCTTCAGCCTCGAAAGCATCTGGCAAAAGCGTGCGTAGACCTTGGGGAAAAACGTCACGTCGAAAATGGCGGTGGTGTCCTCGAAGGAGACGAACTCCATGGGCCGGCCGTTTTTGTCCTGGACGGTCTTGCCGGTGACCCACCAGCCGACCAGGGTGATGCGGCGGCCGGTCCAGCGTCCCAAGTCCCTGGCCGGAACCGGTTGGAGCCGGCGCAGCCCGTCCCGGTAAAGCTCCAGGGGGTGGCAGGAGAGAAGCAGCCCCAGGGTTTCCAGTTCCTGGCGCAGCACCGTCTGCCGGTCATAGGGCGTCGGAGAAGGCAGCGCCGGTCCGGCCGCTTCGAAGAGCGAACCGTTTCCGGGGCTTGTTTTCTCCCCCTGAAAGGCCAGCACCTCCCAGAGCAGGGCAGGACGCCGTTCCATTCCCTCCAGGCTGTCGAAACACCCCGCCTTGACCAGCAATGTGGCGTCGGCCGCATGGATATTCATCCGCTTCAGAAAATCCGCGAAGCTCCGGTAGTCCCCCTGCCTGTCCCGCTCCTTGAGAAGGCGCTCCGCCGCGTGACGGTTCAGGCCCTGGATCTGCATCAGCCCGACGCGTAGATCCTTCTCCTTCCCGCTATAGGGATAGGCGCTGGCGTTGATGTCCGGCGGCAATACCCGCAGTCCCATGCGCCGCGCTTCGGAGAGATAGGCGAGGGGGGAGTAGAAGCCGCCCCGGTTGGATATGACCGCGGCCATGAACTCGGCCGGGTAATGGGCCTTGAGGCAGGCCGACTTGCAGCTTACCAGGGCGTAAGAGGCCGAATGCGGCTTGCAGAAGGAATAGCCCGCAAAGGAGAGGATCTGCCCCCAGATTGTTTCCAGGGTCGTTCCGGGCACCCGGTTTTCCCGTCCCCCGATGAAGAACTTTCGGCGGTAGTCGGCGAGTTTTTTCTCTTTGTGTTTCTTGCTGATGATCTTGCGCAGCTGGTCACCCTCGAAGGCGGTGAAATTTGCCAGGGCCATGGCCATCCGGGTGATCTGCTCCTGGTAGACGGCAATGCCGTAGGTCTCGTTCAGCACCTCCTTGAGGAGCGGGTGCGGCGGATGCCAGGGCTTGCCGCGCATGCGCCCGACGAACTCGCGGATGAAGGCGTTGGCCGCCGGGCGGATGATGGAGGAGGCCATGACCAGGTGTTCGAAGAGGTCGCATTCTTTGGCCCGGAGGTTGCCGATCCACATCCTTTTTAAGAGCTGGCGGGTGGCGGGCGATTCGATGTAGAAGCAGCCCATGGTCTCCCCGGAACACAACAGTTTTCGTGTCCTGATATCCTCCAGGGGCCGCCAGGAGGCGTAATCGATCTCTCTTCCCGTGTTTTGTGCGACAGCGGCAAGGGCGTCGCGGATGACGGCCAGGGAGCGGTTGCCGAGGATGTCGATCTTGACCAGCCCGGCGGCTTCGGCCTGATCCTTCTCCCACTGGATGACGGGCAGGCCCTTGGCGGAAACCTCCACCGGCACGAAGGCGCGGATTTCGTCCGGCACCACCACCAAGCCGCCGCAGTGCAGGGAGAGATGGCGCAGCTGGCCGTTCAGGCGCCGCGCCAGGCGCAGGACCTCGTTCCAGTCGGCGCTCAGCTTTTCCCCTTTGAACAGGGGATGGCTCTCCACCGCACCGGCGCTCTGCTCCGCTTTCCAGTAGCCTGATATCCTTTCTGTCACTTTCTTGATCTCGCCGTCGGGGATGCCGAAGACCTTGGCCACCTCGCGTATTGCGGAGCGTCCCTTGAAACCGATCTGGTTGGCGACCATGGCGGCGCGCTTTGCTCCGTAGCGGCCGAAGGCGAAGTCGAGGACCGCATCCCGTTCGTCCCAGGGGAAGTCAATGTCGATGTCCGGCGGGTCCGTCCGGCCGGGGTTGAGAAAGCGCTCGAAAAAGAGATTGTGGCGGATCGGGTCGACATGGGTGATGCCGAGGGTGTAGGCGACCAGAGAGGCCGCCGCGCTGCCCCGGCCGCAGGTGCGCGGTGACTGCCCGGCGATCTCCTCCACCACCAGGAAGTAGTGGGCGAAGCCTTTGTCGCGGATGATGCCGAGTTCCTTGGCGAGCCTTTTCTCGATGATGCCGTTCGTTTTCCCATATCGCCATGCGATGCCCTGGCGGGCGCGGTGCTCCAGTTCCTGGAAGGCCTCTTCTTCGCTCAGGCTGCGGAAGGCCGGAAATACCGTTGCGGAAAAATCCCAGTCGCTTCGGCAGGCCCGGGCGATGCGGACGGTATTTTCAACGGCCTCCGGACAGTGGGGGAAGAAATCCTCCATGCGCTGCGGGGAAAGAAGGATATCCATCTGCCCGGCCGTCTCTTCGGGCGCCAGGCGCGACAATTTGGTGTTGAGGGCGATGGCCCGGATCAGCCGCTGCAACTCCCGGTCGCTCTCGTCCAGCAGGACGGCGCGGGCGGTGGCCACCGACGGCAGGTTCAGCTCCCGAGACAGGGCCAGGGCCCGATGCATGTGGTGGCCGGGGGAGAGTTCAACATAGAGTCCTTCCCGGCAACGGCTGAGCGACCGCAGGGTTGCCGGATCATCGCTGAGAATGAAAAGCCCCCGGCGGTATTCGGTCAGGGCTTTGGCCAGGTCGAACTCGCGGCTGCAGTGGAGCTCCGAGAGGAGGCGGCAGAGATTGGCGTAGCCTGCGGCGTCGCGGACCAGAAGCACGGCCCGCTGCCCCTGATGAAGGGCCTCGGCGCCGATGATCGGCTTGAGATTGAACTCCCGGGCCGTTTCCAAAAAGCGGGGGATACCGTAAAGACCGTTGCGGTCGGTGAGGGCCAGGTGTTCCATCCCCAGCCTGCGGGCGGTGGCGCAGATATCCTCCAGGGCGCGGACGCCCCATTGGGGGGAAAAACAGGAATGAACATGAAGGTGAACGAAACCGCTCATACGGCAAGGGTGCGGCCCCAGAGGACGGCTTCACGGCCAAAGCGGCGGCGCAGGCGGTCGAGGGCCTCCTGCAGGGCGATCTGCCCGGGCGACGGGCCGGGAGCCGCCGGGAAAAGATCGCCCTGGCCGTATTCCGCGGAGAGGCGGTCGCACAGCAGGCGCAACCCCCGGACTTGGACACGACGCGCACAGGCCCGGAAAAAGAGCTTTTCGGCGGCTTCATAGAGAAGCAGGTCGTGGCTGAGGGGAGTTGCCGGCGAAGCGCTGCGTTTCTCCACGGCGCCGTCGGCATAAATCAGGGTCAGGGTGATACGGTCTGTTGTCCTGCCCAGCCGCCGCAGGCGCAGGCCGCAGTTTTCCGCCAGACGGCAGAGCTCGGCCAGCAGCATGCCGTCGTCGTTTTCCTCCCGGGCAAGACAGGCTTCCTCCAAAACTTCGGGGGTATGCCTGGGCGGCTGGACCAACGAGGGATCAATGCCGCAGGCGCGCTGATGGAGAAGCGGTGCGAAGGAACCGAAGGCGAGGCGGAGCTGGGCCGGGGAAAGGGCGGCAATCTCCTCCACCCGCCTGAGGTTGAGGTCCCGCATGAGCACCTGGCGGCGGGCCTCCCCCACGCCGGGCAGGACGGAGACCGGCAGCGGTCCGATGAACGGGCGTTCCGAACCGCGCAGCACGTCGCAGACGCCGGGCTTGTCCAGGCAGCCCGCGGCGATGCGGGAGACCAGCTTGTTGCCGGCCACCCCCACCCGGCCCTGAAGACGCAGCCGCGAGGCGATCTCCCGGTCAAGGCGGGCGGCCAGGTCGCGGCCGGGGCCCAAAAGCCTTCGGCAGCCGGTGATATCCAGAAACAGGTTCCCGCTCGAAACAGGCTCGCTTATGGGGCTGTAGGCACCTGCCATTTTGAAGAGAGCCTGCATGCCCTGAAAGGTTCTCTGCGGCTGCGGCGGCAGCAGGGTCAGGGACGGACAGACGCGCCGGGCATTCCTGACGGACAGCCCCTCGCAAACGCCCTCGGCCCGGGCTTCGGCGGAAACGCACTGGATCACGGCCCGCTCTGATGCACCGGCAGCGACCGCCACCGGCCGTTCTCTCAGCGCGGGGTCGTCAAGCCGGGCCAGGGCGATGGGGAAGGCCGGAATGGCAAGGTGCAGAATATCCCGTTCCATGGTTGTCTCTACAGACAATGGCGGATGACGCCCACCACCACGCCGTCGATGCGGAAACTCTCCTCGTCCTCGACGAGGATGGGCTGCAGGGCGGGATTGGCGGGGTGAAGCTCGATGCGCTCCCCTTTGCGGTAGAAGCGCTTGACCGTGGCTTCTCCGCGGATCAGGGCCACCACGGTCTGGCCGTTCTCGGCAGTGGCCTGCTTGCGCACCACGACCAGGTCGCCGTCAAGAATGCCGTCCCCGATCATGGAATCCCCCTGCACCCGCAGCACATAGTTTTCCCCCCGGCCCACCATGCTTGAGGGTACCTCGACCATGCCGGGCGATTCCACGGCCTCGATCGGCTTGCCGGCCGCGACGGTCCCGGCCAGGGGGATCTCGGTCTCTCTGTCATGGGGGGCAAGAACCCGCATGCTGCGCCGGGCATTCCAGTCCCTGGCCAGGACTCCCTGGCGCTCCAGGCGGACCAGGTAGTTCTGGACCGTGCCCAGGGAGCGGAAGCCGAAGGCGGCGGCGATCTCCTGCTGGGAGGGGGCGTAGCCGTTGCGCTCCGTGCAGGAGCGGATGAAGTCGAGTACCTTTTTCTGCTTGGGGGTAAGGGCAGCCATGGAATTGTCCTTTTACTGAGAGGAAACCTGATCACTCGACATTGGTCGATAGCAAACAACAAGGTTTCACATGGTATTGGACTGCCCTTGGAATGGGCAGCTCAATACCAGAAAAACCGGAATAATCAACCTGCATCCAAGGTGCGGGATGTTGTCTGATATTTACCGTCCCCATGGTTAATGGCCTTGCAGCGCCCATGGGGATGAACAGTTGCTGAGAATGTCTTTCTAAAGAATATGCGTAACTTTTGCGTAAGTCAAGGGGAGAAAACAACGGCGGCCTGCCCGGACGGTTTCTGAAGGGTTTCAGGATTCATCCGGGGCGGGTTCGAGGCATTTCTCCCCCTCATTGCGGGGATTGTTGACGTAGCTGGAAACCGGTTCGAGGATCAGGCGGCCGTCTGCCGCCGGGCGAAGAAGGGTCTGGAGCTTTTCGACAAGATGTTCCTGGGGATCGAGCCACAGGTCGAAATCCCCGGGTTCGAGGATGACGGGCATGCGGTCGTGAATCCGGGAAACCTCCCGGTTTGCCCGGGTGGTGAGAATGGAGCAGGATTCGATAACGGCCTCATCTTTCGGATCTCCCCACTGTTCCCACAGCCCGGCAAAGGCCATGGGTTGGCCGTCTCTTCTGCGGATATGGAAGGGTTGCTTGGTCTTGCCCTCCCTTTTCCATTCGAAGAATCCGCTTGCCGGGATCAGGCAGCGGCGCTGCCGGAAGGCGGCGCGAAAGGAGGGCATTTTGTGGGCCGTTTCCGCGCGGGCATTGATGGTGCGGTAAGCGATTTTTGCATCCCTGGCCCAGGAGGGAATCAGGCCCCAGTGGAGCAGCGCCAGTCGCCGTTCCTGCCCATCCCGGCGGATGGCGGGGATATCCTGGGAAGGGGCGATATTGAAGCGTGGCCCGAAAGAGCCATCTTCCTCAAGCCCGAAAATTTCGAGGAGATCACGGTAGGTCAGATATAGGGAATAACGTCCGCACATGGAAAAAGTTTAACACGGGAAATGAGATTTTACCGCAAGAGCCTTAAAGCGGGCGGATCTGCTGAATTGAAGGGGCTATCAGAGTATTTTGAACGTGGAGCCGGAGAACGATAGATTCGAGAATACAGGGTGTTCAGACAGCAAAAAAGCAAACGACTTTGGGAAGGGAACCTGAAAGACGAGAGGCATTCCCGCCTGTCAGGCTTTTACCGAAACGAACGTCCCATGGGACCTTTGGAACTGCAGGGTTACAAACTCCACGCCGATGCCATAATCCCTTCTGAAGCCGGACTCCTGTTTCCGGCAGTTGGCCACCCTGGCCGTCGCCATCAGTACGCTGCTGTCGATTTTAATGATCTGGTCCCTGCTGAGCTGCTGATCGGTCAAAAACAGCATGCCGTTGGGTGAGAGATCCCGGACTTCCCCCTTGTACCTTTTTGAAGGGGGCCAATAGGTAAAAAAGCTGATTTCCTGGTTTTTGACGATCCGCTCCACCGCCCGTTGAGAAAATTCCTCGGTTTTTATCTTTTTAACAGGATACAAAGGGCTTTTGCACTGGGTGCATTTGGTGTCCGGGAGGATATGAGAATCTCCCCGATGGGGACTTTTACAAAACAGGCAGTAGCATTTGATGATCGGAGTATAGTGTTCTGACGGTGAAACCTGCCCGCCGGTTTGATCACTTGGCTGCCGGCCTGGCCCAAAACCGGATAATTTCGACAGAGTATAAAGCTCCATCAGTGTCTGATCATATTCGGCCCGTTTTTCCGGATCTGTCAGCACCGCCTTGGCCTCGTTGATGAGAGCCGAGTTCCAGTGATCACCGCCCAGGTCCGGATGCTGTGCCAGCTTCTTCATCATCGTCCGGTAGCTGGCCTTGATGACTTCTGCCGGAGCATCCGGCTGAACATGTAAAATACGATAGTAGTTTCTTCTGTTTTCCAATTTCCAACCCCCAAATATATTTCAGGCCCGGGAGCCTTATAGACAAATGGGGAAAAAAGCCTTTCTTGTAACGGAAGGTTTTTCCCGGGGTGTTTATCGGCGGCCAGTCAGCGCATGGCCTATTCGGTTCTTATAAATGGCTCCACATGGGCTTCCCGGGTTTCCCGGGGATTCATCAGGCAGCCTTTGTAAGATTGATAAAAACCTTGTCTTCAGGTTTTGGCACCGTTCGGCGCAAATTAAACCCTATAATAAGAGCGGTACCAGGCGACAAATTTTTCGATGCCTTCCCGGATGGAGGTGTCGGGCTTGAAGCCGACATCCGCCGTGAGGTCGTCCACGTCGGCGTAGGTGGCGGGGACGTCGCCGGGCTGGAGCGGCATGAGGTTCTTCTTCGCGGTCTTGCCGAGGGTGGTTTCCAGGATGGTGATCAGGTCCATGAGTTCGACCGGGTTGTTGTTGCCGATGTTGTAGAGGCGGTAGGGGGCCTTGCTGGTTCCCGGGTCGGGGTCGGCGCCGTTCCAGGCGGGGTTCGGGATGGCGGTGTGGAAAAGGGTGCGGACCACCCCTTCGATGATGTCGTCGATATAGGTGAAATCGCGCTGCATTTTCCCGAAGTTGTAGACGTCGATGGGTTGGTTGTTGAGAATGGCCCTAGTGAACAGAAAGAGCGCCATGTCCGGCCGTCCCCACGGGCCATAGACGGTGAAGAAGCGCAGGCCCGTGCAGGGCAGGCCGTAGAGGTGGGCGTAGGTGTGGGCCATGAGTTCATTGGCCTTTTTGGTGGCCGCGTAGAGGGAAACCGGATGGTCGACGTTGTGGTGTATGGAAAAAGGCATGCGGGTGTTGGCGCCGTAGACCGATGAGGAGGAGGCGTAGGTCAGGTGGCGCACCCCGTTATGACGGCAGGCTTCGAGGATGTTGGTGAAGCCGACCAGGTTGCTGTCCACGTAGGCATGGGGATTGGTGAGGGAGTAGCGGACGCCGGCCTGGGCCGCGAGGTGGGCGACGCGGGCGAATTTTTCCTCTACAAACAGGCGGCTGATGGCGTTGCGGTCGGCCAGGTCGAGTTTTGAAAATTTGAACCCGGATGTCCCCTGAAGCTGGGCGAGACGGCCTTCTTTGAGACTGACATCATAGTAGTCGTTGAGGTTGTCGATTCCCACCACGCTGTGGCCGTCGCGCAGCAGCCGTCTGCAGAGATGAAAGCCGATGAAGCCGGCCGCGCCGGTCACGAGAATTTTATCCGCCATCTTTCTCTATTTCTCCTGAAGTTAGGGGAGCGTTTAAGCAGTTTTTATTGGTTGACCGGTGGCCGGCCGGTTTTCCTGGGACCGAACTGGATGACCAGGCCGCCGCTGACGAGGAGGTTGTGAAAATTGTCATCCACTTCGTAGATATGCCGCACATCGGCGCGCAGGGCAAAATTTTCGGCAAAATAATATTTAAGGCCAAGGCCCCAGTCGGCCATGAAATCGAGGTCGCTGCTCCCTTTGTCGGGATTATCGTACAAACCACCCAGTCCAACCGCCAGATAGGGGACGACCGGGCTTTCGGGAAAGAAATGGTAGAGAACGTCCCAGCGGAAAATGCCGACCTCGATATCCCCGCGCACATCGTTCTTGTCTTCGGTCTCGGCATAATTCAGGGTGAATTCCGTCGCCCAGTTTTCGGTGTAGTTGAAACCCAGGGTCAGTCCATAGGCCACGGCATCTTTCTGGTCCTGATTGCCTTCAAAGACGTAGCCTCCGACCATGGGTGAAACATAGAGGGTTTCGGACTCGTGTCCGGCGAAGGCCGGAACAGCGGTCAAAAGCACTAAAATCAGGACAGGAATTAGACCAGCACAGGCGAGCTTCTTTTTCATCTTTCCCTCACATCGAAATGAAATTAATTATATGACTGGAAAGCTATCAGCTTTTAATCCTTTTTCAAGAAGCGCGCCTTCCGAAGCCGGGCCGCCCCGAAAAACTTCAGCTGCCGGCTGAGCGGCGCAGGATCAGGTCCCCGATGCGGCACCGGAGGTCTCCGGCCACGACCGGACATTTGGCTTTGAGCAGAAAAAAGATATCCTTATTCTCCTCGTTGAGGGTTTCATAATGGGCCTGGCCTTTGGCAATAATGAGGTCTGCCTGGCGATACAGGCCGCGGAACTCCGGGCTGCAGGAATCCAGAATGGTTCCGGGACCGTCCGAGCCGTTGTCCCTAACCGGAACCATCGCCGTCAGGCCGGCCATCTCGGCATCCGCCAGGGTTGCGTCGTTGATAATGGGTATACCCTTGACCACCGCCGTGATTTTTTCCGGAGGCAATAGACCGATAAGAAGGCGGTCGAAAACGATCTCGCCGGCATTGTCAATGAGGTAAAGAATATTTTCGGCTTTCTCCACGGCGGCGCAAAAAGTGGGAACATCCCCTTCAAAGGGGGTGTTGAGGGCGTGTTCGATGGCCTCGTAGAGGCGGTTCTCCTCAAAGCGGGGATTAAAACCGACCCCCATGTCGATAATGTTTCCGGCAATAACCAGGCGAACGGCCGTTTCCAGCGGCACGGGAGAATTTCGGACCTTTTCCTCCAGGCGCGGCAGCAGGGAGAGGGCCAGGCGGTTGGCCTGCACCTTGGCTTCCCAGTAGGGGTCACAGCCACTTTCCCGGCGCAGGAGGCGGTGAATCCGTTGGGCCATGACCGGTGGAGAGGAGCAAAAATCGATACGGCTCATTTCCTCCATGGCCTGGCGGCAGATCCTTTCCTGAAAGATAGGATCGGCCGAGGCAAGGCGCACCGCTTCAATGGTCTGGCGGACCAGACAGGGAAGACAATCCAGATAGGTTTTCATAGCTGATTCCGCTCTGCGGCTGGCTGATCCGGCTGTTCAGGTCTGCTTCTCCGGTCAGGTGGCTGGTGCAGTTGAGGAGCAGGCTTTCGAACTTTCCGGTCTGCCGGCTGGTTTCGAGAATGTTGACACAGGTATTGTCCTGCCTGATCAGCTGCCAATCGTCAAAAGTTTTTTCGAGCAGGATTTTGAGGATAACTTTGTTGATAATGCCGTGGGCGATAATCAGGATGGTTGCGCCAGGCGGCAGAGTCTGAAGCTTTTCCGCGAAAGTCCCAACACGTTTTTCCAGTTCCTGCAACGACTCACCGCCGGGAGGGCTGAACTGGAAAAAAGGTTGACCGCTTTCTTCCAGGGCCTGAAAATAGGCCTCGAAACTTTTTCCTTCGAGGCCACCGAAACCTCTCTCCTTCAATTCCGGAAGTGTCTCGACCCGGATCTCGTGAAAGCGGGCAATCTCCTTGGCGGTTTCCAGGGCCCTGGTCAGGGTGCTGGACCAGATATGGGAGACTTTTTCCCCTCTCAGGCGTTCTGCCAGGAGGCGGGCCTGGAGCCTTCCGTGAGGACTCAGCTCGCCTGGAAGCTGTCCCTGAATAATCTTTCTGGTGTTGGCCAGGGTCTCGCCGTGGCGGACGATAATCAGTCGCATGCTCGAAAGGTAGCCTTCCTGCCGTGTGAAAAATGAACGAAGCCGGAAAACGCCTGCTGGCCAAGGGGTTCCCCGGCATCTCCGCTTCAAAGGTAAGAAAACATTTTAAAATTTTGCATCTTCTTTTACACTTGAATAATGCAGGCGAGGATTTAAAGTGAATTCTCGCGAACCTCATTGTATAGGATGGGTACTCCCCCTGTAAAGGTGAAGTCTCTTTCAGCGCAGTAAGAGGGCGCAAGAATTCAACGTGAACGGTGGCGAAGCCTAAGATTCACTGCCGGCCCGGGAGGAATGATGAAAGGAATATTGATTCGCTGGTTGATATTGGCCCTGGCGGTAATGTTGGCCTCTTACCTGATCACCGGAATCAGGGTGGAGGGCTTTTTTTCGGCCCTGATTGCCGCTGCCCTGCTGGCGTTTCTCAACGCGTTTTTCCGGCCGATTCTGTTCATTCTGACCCTGCCCATCAACCTCCTGTCATTGGGCTTGTTCACCTTTGCCATCAACGCCTTCCTACTGATGATGGTCTCCGGGGTCATCGACGGCTTCCATGTCGACAGCTTCGGGGCGGGCCTGCTCGGCTCTCTCATCATCAGTCTGGTGAGCTGGCTTCTTTCCTCCTTCATCAACGATCGTGGTCAGGTCGAATACATTGTCATGCAGAAAGACCGCGACGGCCGCTGGAAATAGGTATCCTCCATGGAACGAATCTGTTGGGCTCCGGCAAAGCTGAATCTCTGCCTCCATGTGCTTGGGAAGAGGGCTGACGGTTATCATGACCTGCGCATGGTCATGCAGCGCATTTCCCTCTGTGACCGCATCCGCATCCGTCTGCTTCCTGAAAAGGAAATCAGGGTTGTCAGCCGGGGTGCCTTATTGCCGGAGGGGACAGACAACCTGGCCGGCCGGGCCGCCAGGCAGCTTCTCGATCTGGCCGGCGGGAGGTGGGGAGTGGCCATTGAAATCGACAAGCGGATTCCGGTGGCCGCCGGTCTGGGGGGCGGTTCTTCGGATGCCGCGACGGTCCTCATGGCCCTCAACCAAATGCTCGATCTAGGTTTAAGTTCCGAGGACTTGCGGGTGCAAGGGCGGATACTTGGCGCCGATGTGCCCTTTTTCATTTTCGGAGGTCCGGCCCTGGCAGAGGGGATCGGCGATCTCCTCAGCGACTACCCGGTCCGAACCGAGGTTCACTATGTTCTCGTCAATCCCGGTTTCCCGGTTTCAACGGCCTGGGTTTACCAAAATTTGGTATTGACATCAAGGGGGGATGAAGCTAATCTAGGCCGGTCTTTAAGCACCTATAACGACTTGCTCCGCCTGCTCCACAACGATTTGGAGCCGGTGACGGCCGGACAATACCCCGTTCTCGCTGACATCAAACGAGAGTTGTTGGGGTTTGGTGCGGACGGCGTTCTGATGTCCGGGAGCGGACCCACGGTATTCGGGGTTTTCCGGTCTCAAAATGTGGCTCGCAGGGCTGCAGTCGGGATTGCCGCCAAATCACCCTGGCAGGTTTCTCAGGCCCGGCCTTTCCGGGGAAAGGTTCGGGTATGCTTTTCCTGAGGCAGGCAGACAGACGGCTGTTTCCGGTTTTTTAAAAACCGGAAATTTTGAATCAAATCAAAAAACGGGTTTCATAAGATCTCAACATCATTGTTTTTGATGGTGGGGCGTAGCCAAGTGGTAAGGCACCGGATTTTGATTCCGGCATTCCCAGGTTCGAATCCTGGCGCCCCAGCCACCGGAGACGGGGAAACCGGTTTGGCTAAGATGCTGAGTTTGTAATTGCAATGGGTTTAGGTCACGGGCTGGTACCGTGACCTGCGTTTTTTTAAATCCACAACCGAGGTTATGGCTGATGGGCAACCTTCAGGTTTTTACCGGTAATTCCAATCCTCAACTGGTTCAGGAAATTTGCGATATTTTGGGAATACCGGTGGGAAAAGCCAAAGTAAAGACTTTTTCCGACGGGGAAATTCAGGTTGAAATCCAGGAAAATGTGCGGGGTATGGATGTTCATATCATCCAGTCGACCTGTTTCCCCTCCAACGACAACCTGATGGAACTTCTGATAATGATCGATGCCCTCAAGCGGGCTTCGGCGGCACGTATCGACGCGGTCATTCCTTATTTCGGCTATGCCCGCCAGGATCGCAAGGTGGCCCCGCGCACCCCTATCAGCAGCAAGTTGGTGGCGGACCTGCTGTCAGTGGCCGGTGCCCACCGAATTTTGACTGTCGATCTGCACGCCGGCCAGATTCAGGGCTTTTTCAATATTCCCGTCGACCATCTATACGCGGCACCGGTCCTCCTTCAGGATATTAAGCCTCGTTATGGCGATGACTTGGTGGTGGTCTCTCCGGATGCGGGGGGGACCGAGAGGGCCCGGGCTTATGCAAAGCGCCTTAAAGCGGGGCTGGCTGTCCTTGACAAACGCCGCAGCGAGGCTAATGTTTCGGAAGTAATGCATGTCATCGGTGAGGTGAAAGGGAAGGTCTGCGTCCTGATCGACGATATGATCGACACCGCGGGTACCATCTGTCAGGCTGCCGATGCTCTCACGGAAAAAGGGGCAGCCGCGGTATATGGATGCGCCACCCATCCGGTTCTCTCAGGGCCGGCCCTTGACAGGATCAATCGCAGCACCCTCAAGGAGCTGGTGGTGACCAACACCATTCCTCTGAACGGCAAGGAAAAGGAGTGTCCCAAGCTCAGGTGCCTTTCGGTGGCATCTCTGCTGGCGGAAGCGATACGCAGAATACACGACAACGAATCGGTCAGCTCGCTGTTCGTTTGAGAGTTGCCGATGGCGTTTGTAAATAACACGGAAAACGGAGGAAAGTTCGAATAATGTCAGAATCTATGCTAAATGTAACCCTTCGGGAAGCCTCAGGCAAAGGCCCTGCGCGGAGCTTACGACGCCAGGGACAGATTCCCGCGGTTTATTACGGAAAAGGTTTGGACCACTGCTCTTTGGCGGTTGACATCAAGGCCTTGAAAAAGGCCCTGTCCACGGAAGCCGGGCTCAATACCTTGATCAAGCTTCAAGGGGAAGGTCCTTTCAGCGGCAAGGTAGTGATCGTCAAGGACCTGCAGATCGAGCCCTTGTCAAGAAAGCCTTTGCATGTCGACTTTCAGGCTATTGACCTGACCAAGAAAACTCAGGTTATGGTGCCGTTGAAAATTGTCGGCAAGGCCGAAGGGGAGAAATCCGGCGGCGTGCTCCAGGTTATTCACAAGGAAGTGGAAGTGCGCTGCCTGCCCACGGCCATACCGCCTTTCCTCGAAGTGGATGTCACCGCTCTGAACGTCGGGGACTCTATCAGTGTTGACGACCTGGCCTTTCCCGCCGATGTCGAAAAGACCCACGAAGAGAATTACGTGGTCGTGAACGTCAGCGAAATAAGGGCTGCGGTTGAAGAGGAAGAAGCAGCTGCAGAAGAAGCTGCTGCGGGCGAGGAAGCCGGCGCTGCTGAAGAGCAGGCTGAAGAGGCTGAGGAGCAAGAATAACCGGAGGCACATTGAAGCTGATTGTCGGGCTGGGGAATCCGGGAGACAGGTATTCCGGAACACGCCATAACATCGGCTTTATGGTTGTCGAGCGTCTTGCTGAAAAAAACGCCATCCGGATAAAAAAAAACGGTTACCAGGGTTGTTTCGGCATGGGCCGGGTGGCTGGTCGGGAAGCAACTCTGCTGCTCCCCCGGACCTTCATGAACCTTAGCGGGGCCAGCGTCGCTTCGGCGGTGCGGGCTCTTGGGATTGAGGGTGAAGAAAATATCATCGTCATTCATGATGATGTCGATCTGCCTTTCGGAAAACTGCGGATCCGCCGTGGCGGTGGGCATGGCGGGCACAATGGTGTTCGCAATATCTGCCAGGTCCTCGGACATGGTGACTTTCTTCGTGTCAAGCTCGGAATCGGGCGGCCCCACCCCCAGGAAGAAACCGCGGATTTCGTATTAAAGAGCTTTTCCTCCCAGGAGCGGGAGGCTTTGGACAAGGTCCTGGCAGTTGCGGTTGCGGCCGTTGAAAGCCTTCTCGCCAACGGGGCTTCGGCAACCATGAATGAATTCAACAATTGCGATATATTAAATCTTGTCAATAAATAGAGAGGGAGAGGAACTGTTATGGAAATCTTGGCCCTGATTTTAGGTTTGGTTGGTTTTGGTATCGCAATCATGCTTTACTCCAAAATTAAGACAGAACCCATTGGAAACGATGTCATGGAGGAGATTTCCAATGCCATTCATGACGGGGCTATGGCGTTTCTGAATCGGGAATACCGGATGCTGGCGATTTTCATCGCCGTGGTCTTTGTCCTCATCGCTCTTGGTATGGATTATCAGACTGCCCTTGCTTTCCTCGGCGGCGCCGCCTGCTCCATGTTATGCGGATTTATCGGCATGAAGGCTGCGACCCGCGCCAATGTCCGTACTTCTGAAGCTGCACGAACCGGCGGTCAGGCCAAGGCCCTGATGGTTTCCTATAACGGCGGAGCGGTCATGGGGCTTTCCGTGGCGTCCCTGGGGCTGGTAGGTGTAGGCATTGCCTATTACTTCTTTGGCGGCGATCCCACTACTGCCCGCTACATCAACGGTTTTGCCATGGGCGCTTCCTCCATTGCCCTTTTTGCCCGCGTCGGCGGCGGCATTTACACCAAGGCAGCCGATGTCGGCGCAGATTTGGTTGGCAAGGTGGAAGCTGGAATCCCTGAAGACGACCCCCGCAATCCCGGCGTCATTGCCGATAACGTTGGTGACTGTGTGGGCGACACCGCCGGCATGGGTGCCGATATTTTCGAGTCCTATGTCGGTTCGATCATAGCCACCATCGCTATTGCAGCTGCGGCCAGCCCGACCCTGCTGGCCAAACTCGGCAGCGGTGAAAACGTCCAGTCGGCAGCCATGATTCTGCCGCTGGTACTGGCCATGTTCGGCCTGATTTTCTCTATTTGCGGCATCTTTTCCATGAAGATCCTCAAGGACAAAGACCCGGCCGAGGCGTTGCGTTACACTACCTTTATTGCGGCCGGCCTTTTTCTGGCAGCGGCCTTCCTGATTATCCTTGTCATGGGGATCAACACCGGCGTATTTCTGGCCATTGTTGCCGGGACCCTGGCGGGCATCGTTATCGGCCTGATCACGGAATATTATACTGCGGGTTCGCCGATCCGCCGCATTGCCGTGGCCAGCAAAACCGGTCCGGCCACCAATATCATCCACGGCCTGGCCGTCGGCCTGGAAAGTACGGCTGCACCGGTTCTGGTTATCTGTCTCGGTATCCTGGTCGCGAATTATTGTGCCGGCCTCTATGGCATTGGTATTGCCGCCGTCGGCATGCTCGCCACAGTAGGTGTAACCATGACCGTTGATGCCTACGGGCCGATCGCCGACAATGCCGGCGGGATTTCCGAAATGGCCGGCCTCGGTCCCGAAGTCAGGGAAATTACCGACGGGCTGGATGCCATTGGCAACACAACTGCGGCCATGGGCAAGGGTTTTGCCATCGGTTCGGCGGCCCTGACGGCCTTGGCCCTGTTCTCGGCCTATGCCACGACGGTCGGCCTGGATAGCATTAACCTGATCAACCCGATGACCGTTATCGGGTTGCTTATCGGCGGCGTCCTGCCTTTCTTTATCGGCGCTCTGACCATGACCAGCGTCGGTCGGGCCGCCGGCAAGATGGTTGATGAAATCCGCCGTCAGTTTCGTGAAATTCCCGGCCTTCTCGAAGGCAAGGAAGGGGTCAAGCCGGAACCTGAAAAATGCATCGATATTTCCGCCAAAGCCGCTCTCAAGGAGATGGTTCTTCCCGGTATGGTTGCCGTGGTCAGCCCGGTTCTAGTGGGATTCGTCCTTGGCAAGGAAGCGCTTGGCGGCATGCTGGCGGGAGCACTGCTGGCCGGTGTTCTTCTGGCCCTGATGATGGCCAATGGCGGGGGAGCCTGGGACAACGCCAAGAAATTCATTGAAAAAGGCGAGCTGGCGGGCGAGAAAAAAGGAACCGAGGCCCATAAGGCAGCCGTTGTCGGCGATACGGTCGGGGATCCTTTCAAGGATACTTCCGGGCCGGCCATGAATATTCTCATCAAGCTGATGAGTGTTATTTCCCTGGTTATTGCGCCATTGCTTTAAGTTGTCGGGGTTGCACCTAAATTAATGCGATAGCCGGATTTTATCCGGCTATCGCTTTTGCACTGCCGGTTGGAAATTTTCCACGGCGGCAAGCGTTCCTTGAAAAAAAATCAGAATCGTGTTAAACAGCCGTGCTTTCGTTGGGAAAGCAATCGGTTGTCTAGACTCCTTGCTCCGGGAGAGACCGGGGCTTTAATCCGAGAGGAGGTTGTGTTAAATGCGCACCTATGAATCCATCATCATTGTCAATCCGGAAATAACCGGAGACGCCTACCAAAGCCTGCTGGACAAATACAAGGAAGTTTTGAGTCAGCAGAGCGCCACTCTTCACAAAATCGACGAATGGGGAAGCCGGACCCTGGCCTATCCGGTCCGGAAAAAGACCAAGGGTACCTATGTCCTGTTTGTTTTTGACGTCGGACCTGATGGCCTCGCTGAGCTTGAAAGGCGCTTCCGGCTGGATGAATCGGTCATCAAGTTCCAATCCGTGCTCCTGGAAAAATTCGATCCCAGCACCCTGGAGGTTCCCAAACCGGCTTCTGCAGCCGATTCGCGCCCTGAAGGACCGGAGTCCGGGCCCGCATCAGAGGCAGGCACCGAGTCTTCCGATGAGGAAGAAGGGGATGAAGATGAGGACGAAGAGATCGAAGACTGATAACCGGGAATCCGGAGAGGAGATAAATCATGGCTTTTGAAAAAAAACCTTTTGTTAAAAAAAGCAGTGGAACGGATGTGTCCCGGAGACGCATGAGCCGTAGAAAAGGCTGCCGCTTTTGTGCGGACCCGGCTATCAAAATCAATTATAAAGAAGTGGATGCTCTGCGTCATTTTCTGACCGAACGCGGGAAAATTATCCCACGTCGAATTACCGGAAATTGCGCAACCCATCAGAGAAAACTGTGCGGCGAAATTAAGAGGGCTCGCAACATCGCTCTGCTTCCCTTTACCGGCCGGCATTCATAAATTTTGACACTTGTCTTCTTTTGGAACGCTGACTATGAATCAGCGGGATTTTATAAGAATCGGCGGGGGGGCGGCCGTTACCCTGGCCCTGATTCTGGCGATAGAAAAACTGCCCTGGTTTTCACTGCCCCTCAGTCTGTTTGCTTCGTTTCCGGCTGTATACGTCCATATGGTCGGCGGGGTTTTGCCGGGGAGTGGCGTCATTATCCTGTGTTCGGGGATATTGGCGGTTCTGGGAAGTTTCGGTGAGGCGGGGAGTTATCTTTTCCAATTCGGGATCGGCTCCTTTTTTCTCCCGTTTCTGTTGAAGAGAAAATGGCCGTGGGACCGGGCCGTCGCCCTGGCTCTGGCGATTGTCGTGCTCACCTCATTCCTTACTTTGACGGGATATGCTCTTTATCACAACCGGAACATCGGCAATCTGGTGGGGGACTATGTCCAGGGACAGCTGGAACAGGCCCGGCAAATTGCCCAGGAGACGAATTTTTCCCCCGAGCAGAGAGAAGAGTTGAACCTGGTTCTGGGGAAGGCCGGCGACTTTATCCGCAAAACCTATCCGGCCCTGGCCCTGGTTACCAACGGTGGCGCCCTGCTGTTTGTGCTGCTGCTTTTGAGCCGCCTTCCGGCAACGGCCGGGGAGATCCATGGCAAGACTTTCCGTTCCTGGTCAGTTTCGCCGTGGCTGATCTGGTTCTTGATTGGGAGTGGGTTCAGCCTGGTTCTCGGCTCCGGTTTGGTGGAGATACTGGCCTTGAATATCCTGGTTTTTCTTGTGCCGGTTTACTTTCTCCAGGGCTTGGCCATTGTGTCCTTTTTCTTCTGGAAGAAAAAGTTCGCCCCCTGGTTCCGGGCCTTGGGCTATGCACTAATTGTGACCATCAATCCGCTACCCATGCTGGTTGCCGGTATCGGAATTTTCGACTTGTGGATTGATTTCAGAAAACCAAGAATAAAAAAGGAAGATTAGCCTTTTTAGGAGGAAAATAATGAAGGTTATCCTGAAAGAAAACGTTGATGGATTGGGACAGATCGGTGATCTGGTCAATGTCAAGCCGGGTTATGCCCGCAACTTTCTGCTCCCTCAGTCCCTGGCTCTGCTTGCCAATACCCGTAATATCAAAGAGCTGGAACATCAGAAGCGCCAGCTTGAGAGGAAACTGCAACTGGTGACCCAGCAGGCTGAGGTTTTGAAAGGAAGGATCGAAGCCCTGCAGTGCGTTTTTGAGCATCGGGTGAGCGAAGAGGGCAAGCTTTTCGGTTCCGTGACCACGGCCGATATCGGCGCCAAGTTGGTTGAGGCCGGTATTGACGTCGACCGCAAAAAAATCCAACTGGCAGAACCGATCAAGATGCTCGGCGATTACGAAGTCCCCATCAAACTTCAGGCAAATGTAACAGCCAATATCAAGGTTTCCGTTCTCGCCTCGGAATAATCGGTTTTTGTTTCCAAGGGCCGAGTGCGCCTGAAAGCGCACTCGGCTTTTTTCGTGATCAGGATTTTTTGTGGGCGATCCCTCTTTCGAAAATCGCGTTCCTCCCCAGAATCTCGAAGCGGAAATGTCGGTTTTAGGCGGCATTCTTCTTGAGAATCAGGCTCTCAACAGGGCTCTGGAGTACCTTCTACCGGAGGATTTTTACCGGGAGGGGCACGGCCGCATCTTTGGGGGCATGATTGAACTCTCCAATAAAGGCGAGCCCGTCGATTTGGTTACCCTGACGGCGGCCCTCGAAAAGCACGGGACCCTTGAGCTTGCCGGAGGTGCCGGTTATCTGGCCAGCCTGGTCGATTTTGTTCCGACTGCCGCCAATATCTCTTATTACAGCCGTCTGGTCAAAGAAAAGGCTTTACAGCGCAATCTTATCAGTGTTTCTACGGAAATAGCCCGGCGGGGCTTCAACGGCGAGGATTTTGAAATCACCCTCGACTGGGCTGAAAAGTCAATTTTTGAGATTACTTCGAAAAAAGGACGTCCCTCCTTTTTCTCCACCAAGGAAATCGTCAAGACCACCATCCGGAAAATTGAAGAGCTGATTGTCCGCAAGGAGCATGTAACCGGTGTGCCGACGGGCTTCAAGGACCTTGACCAGATTACGGCCGGTTTTCAAGCCTCAGATTTGATTGTTGTTGCCGGCCGTCCCTCCATGGGGAAGACCGCCCTGGTCACCAATATTGTTGAAAACGCCGCTATCGGCAGCAATGTCCCTTCGATCATCTTCTCTCTCGAAATGAGCAAGGAGCAGCTGGTCATGCGTATGCTCTGCTCCCTGGCCCGTATCGATGCCAGCCGGTTGCGGACGGGGCATCTTGAGCCGCAGGATATCGAGCGGATAAAGAACGCTGCGGGTAAATTGGACGGAGCACCGATATATATCGACGATACGCCCGCCATTTCGGCTCTGGAGTTGCGGGCTAAAGCCCGCCGGCTCAAGGCCGATAAAAAAATCGGGCTCGTCATTGTCGACTATCTCCAGCTCATGCAGGGTCGTAACGCCGAGAGCCGCCAACAGGAAATTTCCGAAATTTCCCGCTCTCTGAAGGCCCTGGCCAAGGAATTGGACCTTCCGGTGGTGGCCCTGTCGCAGTTAAACCGCTCCCTCGAAAACCGTGACAACAAGCGCCCCATGCTAGCCGACCTCAGGGAATCGGGCGCCATCGAGCAGGACGCGGATGTCATCATGTTCGTCTACCGCGACGCGGTATATTGCAAGGCTTGCCGCAACAAAGACGAATTCTGTGATAAGAACCACGAAAAGGATGCGGAAATCATTGTCGGCAAGCAGCGCAACGGCCCCATAGGAACCGTTCATCTTACCTTCCTGGGTGAGTACACCCGTTTCGAAAACCAGGAACGACGCATGGAGCGGTAAAGCGGGGATAAACTCCGATAGATCCGGTCAGCATTGTGGGAGGGCAAGGCCTCTGGACGGCTTCCTGAAGCCTCGGAAAAGGCGGTGGCGGGCCGCCCACCTTCAACATAAAGAATTTCAGAGCCCGGGGCACAGCTTCCGGGCTTTTTTGCGTCTGGTATTCGAGCGAAGAGAAGCGTCCCTTTCCAGCAAACCTCGGTGTTACCAAGAAGAAACCTGGCTACTCGTCATGGGTCGCTATGAGACAATCGGGTTTTAAAGGGGATGGGGTTGACCATGGAAAGCGCATCTGAGGCCCGGATGGCAGCAGTTAAGCGTCCCAGGATGGGGTAATGCGGTCCTTGGAATGGGGGGCCTATGCCATCCACCGAACAGAAAAACACGAGAACAATTTACCTGCATTTAAGATTTGAGATGGCGTTTAATATTCAACGTTCCCCTCGGAAAGAGAAATGATTATTGAAATTGCTTTGCTATTTATTTTAAAAATATGTTAGATTTCTGAAAATTTTTTTGAACTTTTATGATGCCGTGTGCGTGTGGCGATAGATTTTCATCCTTGAAAACAATAACATGAGGCTGTAGAACTTTCTTTGATCTGCAATGGATGTATGGGCTTGAAAAGGTAAATTTTTCAAGGGGATATCTCATGTCGCGATATGTTCCGACAATCCACCCGATCAAACCTGACGAACCGGGAACTCTTCCTTGGTTTGCAAAATCCCAGAAAAAAACATTGTTTGGAAAAGCTCTTTCCTCATTCGGTATCCTTAAAAAAGGAGTGACAGATGAATAAAACAATCATGACGGGCTTGTTGATTATTATGGGCGCCATTGGTTTTTTGGAAGCACCAACCGTTTTTGCCGCAAAACTGGAAAAGGTGGTGATCGGCCACCCGGCGGCTCTTTCGGGGCAGTATGCCAAAGCCGGCGAACAGGCCGTGGGCGGTATTCAGGCAGCGGTAGACTGGGTCAACTCGGTTCATGGCGGGATCAAGGTCAACGGCAAAAAGGTCCCCCTTGATTACAAGTATTACGACTGCGAATCGCGAAAGGAATCCGTCACCAGCCTTCTTGAGCGCCTCATCACCTCGGATAAGGTTCATTTCACCTTTGCTCCCTACAGCTCCGGATTGACCCTGGCGGGCGCCCCGATTGCGGAAAAGTACGGCATGGTCTACATGGATCACGGTGGTGCTTCCGACAAGATTTTCAAACAGGGCTTTGAGTACGTGGTCCAGACCATCGGTCCCGGTTCCCGCTATCACGCGGGGACTTTGGAAATGATCAAAAAGATTGACCCTACAACCAATCCCCACCCTAAAAAAATTGCCTTGGCTTACGAGGACAGTGAATTTGCCCGCTCTGTTATGGACGGTGCTGAGGAAAAAGCCAAGGAACTTGGCTTTGACATCGTTTTTAAACGTACCTATCCCAAGGGGGTTACTGACCTGACCCCGCTTCTTTCCGACCTCAAAGCGGCCGCACCCGATGTCGTCATCGGCGGGGGGCATTTTCAGGATGGCCAGCTTCTCAACAAACAGATGGCGGACCTTGGCATCAACACCCGCCTTCTTTCTCTCATTGCCGCCGCGACCTTGCCAGCCTTCGGGGAAGCCCTTGGTGATATTGCCGAAGGCGTGATGGGACCCTCCCATTGGGAATACGGTGTGACATTCTCCAAGGCCGGAGCGGAGAAGACGGGTTACACCTGGATCGGCCCCAGTCAGGACGAGTATGTCAAGCTGTTCCAGAAAGCGGTCGGTAGTGACATGATTCCCGATTACCATGCTGCTGAAGCCAGTGCTGCGGTCCTGGCTCTGGTTCTGGCGGTGGAGAAAATCGACAGCATTGACTCGGACAAAGTCCGCGAGGCCCTGGGGGAACTGAAATTCATGTCTTTCTATGGGACTTGGGATATAGATAAAACCGGCAAGCAGATCGGTCATGAAATGGTCGATGTCCAATGGCAGAAGGGGGAGCGGAAAATCGTCTGGCCCGAGTCAGCCAAGACCGCGGACATTATTTATCCAAAGCCTGACTTCAAATAGTTGTCTCTTCCAATGAACTGCCCCCCGGTTTATCCGCCGGGGGGCCTTTTCGATTTCCTTCCAACGCAAATTTCATAGTGAGGAGCGGAAAGTGATTTTTGAACAGTTGTCGGGCAATCTCCTCCAGGGGGTTGTCCTGGGCGGCGTCTATGGCATGGCCACCATGGGGCTGTCGCTGATCTTCGGTGTCCTCAAGGTGGTTAATGTGGGGCACGGCGCCTTCATCATGGTCGGTGCCTATGTCGCCCTGATTCTGTTCCAGACCCTCGGTATCGCTCCGCCGCTGGCGGTTCCGGTCGCCCTGATCCTGGGCATGGCCCTGGGAATGTTGTTCTATTACACGTCTATCAAGAAGCTGCTGAAAGGACCCGAACTGGCATCGTTGCTGGCCACGTTTTCCATCGGGGTCATTCTCGAAGAGGTCTGCAAGCAGCTTTTTACTTCCGAGGCCAGGGGGTATCATTGGGACCTCGACAAGCTCGACCTCGGCTTTACCGTTCTTCCCTACAGCAAGCTTATCGCTTTCGGTGGCAGCATTCTGGTCGGCCTGCTCCTCTACTTGTGGTTTCACAAAACCCGGGCCGGGATGGCCATGCGCAGCGTCGTCGAGGACGATGAGGGGGCGCGGGTCTGCGGCATCAATGTGGATTGGGAATACGCCCTGAGCTTTTCCATCGGCATCGGCCTCACCGTGGTCAGCGGCGTTCTCCTGACCATGTTCATCCCCGTCGGCATCAATCCCTACATGGGCGGAGGCTATACCCTCAAAGCTTTCGTCATTGCCGTTCTCGGCGGTCTGGCCTCGCCTTACGGCGCTTTCTTCGGCGGCCTGGTTTTCGGCCTTATCGAAAACGGTTCCTATACCCTGTTTGCCCAGATTCCCGGTCTTGAGCCCTTTGCCATGACCCGCTTTTTCTCCTTTGTCATGCTGCTGGTCATCCTCCTGATTCGTCCGACCGGACTGCTGAGGGGGAAATAATGAGACAGCTACAGAAATTTTCCCCCATTCTTCCCGTCATTCTGGCTTACGGTGTCCTGCTGGGGATAGGTTTGGCTTATCCCGGGAAATGGCAACTGATAGCTCAATTGGCTTTTTATTGTGCCTTGGGCCAGGCCTTCAATCTTTTCATGGGTATGACCGGTTACGTCGATTTCGGCTATGTCGCTTTTGTCGGGGTCGGTACCTACGGGATGGCGGTTTCCATCTACTATCTCTACGACAAGGGTCTGGGCCTCGGCCTGGTTCTGATCGGCCTGGTTCTGGCGGCGGTCTTCTCCACCGGGCTTTCCCTGGCGGTGGGTGCCGTGGCATTGAGGTTGCGGGGGGCCTATTTCGCCATTGCCACCATCGGGGTCAACGAGGGTTTCCGCTATCTTGTCGAGGGGGCGCGGATCTGGAACGGTGCCGACGGCATGATCTTCTCCCGCCACCTGCGCAAGGCCGTAGGCCGCGAAACCGCCATGGCCCTTTCCACCCAGTGGGCTGATATCGTCGTTTTCGGGGTGGCTGTGCTGGCCGCGGTTCTGACCCTGGTCTATATGCGCAACAAAGTGGGGTACGCCCTGACCGCCTTGCGCGAGGATGAGGATGCCGCCAAGGTCATGGGCATCAACGTCACCAAATACAAGATTATCGCTTTCATAACCAGTGCGGTTCTGGCGGGACTTCTGGGGGCCAGCGCTTGGGCGCTGAAGCTGACCTATGTCTATCCCGAGGACGTTTTCCAGATCCACTACACCGTGGAGGCCATTATCATCGTTCTTCTCGGCGGTGCCGGGACGCTGCTCGGTCCTATTGTCGGGGCTCTTATTTACGGGTTTTCCAAATACTTCCTGGCCATTGTCCTCCCCGGTTTTCAGCTGCTTATTTTTGCCCCGGTCATCATCGTCATTATCGTGCTCTTTCCGGAGGGAACGGTGGGGATTTTTAAAAAGAAGATTCGGGGTACAGCCCTGGAAAAATTCATTATCTGAGGTGCTCCCATGCCCTTGCTGAAAGTCAAAAATGTCACCAAACGCTTCGGCGGCCTGGTGGCGGTCGACAATATTTCCTTTGAAATTCGTCACGGTGAGACCCTGGCCATTGTCGGGCCGAACGGCGCAGGAAAGACCACCATGTTCAACCTCATCAACGGTGTTTTTCCGGCAGACGAAGGGCAGATGATTTTCGAGGATGTCGATGTTACAAACTTCCCCTCCTATCGCCGCGCCCACCTCGGCATCGGCCGGACCTTTCAGATTCCCCGGCCTTTTGCTTCTGCCACGGTGCGTGAAAATATCGCCATCGGCGGCATGTTTGGTGCCGCCGGCAGCGAAGTCAATGTCGACGAGGCGCTGGAGATGGCTGACCATTACATCGACCTCATGGGCCTGACCCCGCATCGGGACAAACCGGCGGGGGGCCTGACACCCATCGAGAAAAAGATGGTGGAGATCGCCCGGGCCCTGGCCATGAAGCCGAGGTTGCTCCTCATGGACGAAGCCATGGCCGGCATGAATCCCACGGATATCGACAAGATGGTGGTGTTCCTCAAGGAGATCCGGGACAAGGAAGGCATCGCCATTGTCGCTATGGTGGAGCATATCATGAGGGCGGTGGCCGGTCTGGCGGAGAGGGTCCTGGTCATGCACCAGGGCGCCAAACTGGTGGACGAACCGACCCAGGAGGCGCTCAGCGATCCGAAGGTCATCGAAGTTTACCTCGGAAAGCCTGCGGAGGAACTCAATAATGCTTAAGGTCGAAAAACTCGAATCGGGTTACGGTCCCATGCAGATTCTCTGGGGGCCGGACCTGGAAGTCAAACCCGGAACCATCACCTCGCTGCTTGGCCCCAACGGTGCGGGCAAGTCGACCCTTTTGAAAACGGTTCTCGGCTCGGTCCCGGTGATGGGGGGAAAGGTCATTTTCGAAGGGCAGGACGTCACCCGGTTGCCGACCCATAAGAAGGTCGATCTCGGTATTACCCTGGTTCCCGAAGGGAAGCACCTGTTCAAGGAGATGACGGTTTACGAGAACCTAATCATGGGGGCGTACCGCAAGGAGGCCCAGGCTTACCGGGAGAAGACCCTGGAGTTGGTCTATTCCCTTTTCCCGATTCTGGCCGAACGTAAAGACCAGAAATCAGGGACCCTGTCCGGGGGACAGCAGCAGATGGTGACCATCGGCCGGGCGCTTATGACCAAACCGAAGCTGATCATGATGGATGAGCCGAGCCAGGGGTTGGCACCCAAGATTGTCCTGGAAATTTTTGAAACCGTGGAGAAGCTCAAGAAAGAGATCGGCCTGACCATCCTGCTCGTCGAGCAGAACGCCGCCGCCTTGGATGCGGCCGATTACGTCTACATCATGCACGAAGGGGTTATCAAGGCCGAAGGGCATCCCGACGAGATTAAAAAATCCGATGAGGTCAGGGAGGCATATCTTGGCATATGAAAGCCTTTAACTGTTTTCCAATCATATAAGCTGAGATGTCAGACGCGGGTTTGCGGCCCGCGTTTTTTTGTCCCGCCGCAGAAGGTGCCCACCATTTATTTCCAGCTGGCTGTTGATGCTGTTCCGGTAGTTCTCCAGAAAAGGATGGATGTGATTTCGGAAATCCTTCAGCTGTCGCAATCCCGGATCGAGATCAAGACCCATCCGCCGCAGCAAACGGAGGATCAAAATTGCATGGGCCCAGGCATCTCTTTCCGCCTGAATATAGGCGTCAAGGGCCAGTGCAAAGGTCCGGCTTCTGAAAAAGAAACGTTTGCCGCTGTGGGCCGTGAAAACGTGGCTTCCGGCCGAAGGCGAAGGATTGCCGTTGATAACGCTTTCGGTGTCGAGCTCAATTCCCTTTTCGGCCAGCTTTTCCCGGGCCATGTCGATAAAATAGTGATACCTCTCCTCCGAGATAGCCTGACTTTTGAACGCCTCCATTCGCACCCCGAGATTGTGCAGGCGCAGGGAAAGGTAGGAAAAAAGCGTGTTGAAATCCTTTTTAGCGGATTTCCCTTCGGCGGCGAACTGCCAGGCATGGGCGATTTCATGAAAGAGTGAAAGGAGCGCGCCCGGCGCCGCAAGGTTGCCGTAGGCCACCCTTCCGGCTTCACGGTTGAAGTAGAAATCTCCTTCGCTCCCGGCTCCAGCATAGGTTTTGAGGTTGACGGGAAAAAATTCCGAACTCATGCGGCGCTGAGAGCTGTCGAATTCGATCCTTACCTTGAGCAACCGGGAAGGTGTGAATGCGCAGCCCGGCGGGAGAAGGCGGTCGGGGGCCAAACTTTGCCCGCTTCTCAGATCGGTAATCTGCAGAAAGGCGTAAGGAAGAACCCCGGCCTCGCCGAGAAAATTCACCACCGCCTCTTCGATGAGAAATTGACGTTTATCCCTGGTCAGGCGGTTGTAGAATAGCTGACGGGTACCGTTGGCAGTGGCTGTTTCCATAACCCGTGAACGGAAACGGTCCCTTCCCTCCATCAAACCGGGTTTTGCCAAGGCATCGAAAACCTCACTTTTCAGTTGAGAAAAAGAGGGGAGACGAGCTTCCATTTCTTCATCGGCACTTAGGGAGGTAGTAACCAGGCGCTCAAATTGTTTACGACAGGTTTTTAGCATAGGTTGACGGCTCCAGGGGGAAATTATATTTTAAGTTTATCATGACTTTTTTAGTCAGGAATAGATGGAATGCTCAAAAAAATGTCAGGCTTAAAAATCACCAAGGCCGGTTTGGAGGTCATAAGTGTCTTGTTCTCCTTTTCCTTTTTCGACATTCTGTTTATTTATTATGGAGGGCTGGAGCCGTGAGGTCTGCGATCAGGTTTTTTCCGATTTTTTTGTTTTGGGCGGCAATCGCCCAGGCGGCGCCCACAGCCGATCCGTGGCCCTACTGGGACAAACATGATGAGGCAAGTACCAGCCGTGTGGATCATTCACCGTGGGAGCGTTTTCTAAAGACCTATGTGGTGACGGAAGACCCTTCCGGTATTAATCTGGTGCGCTATGCCGCTGTATCCCAAGCGGATCGGCAAGCTCTTGACACATACCTCTCAGCACTCCAGAAAACGGTCGTTACCTCCCTCAACCGGGTTGAGCAGAAAGCCTTCTGGATCAACCTCTACAACGTCCTGACCATTCGGGTCATCCTTGGCCACTATCCCGTCAAAACCATTCGCGACATCGACATCTCACCCGGTTGGTTCCGGAACGGCCCCTGGGACGCGAAACTGGCCCGTATCGAAGGGCTTGAACTTTCCCTCAACGATATCGAACACCGGATTCTCCGTCCGATCTGGAAGGACCCGCGCGTGCATTATGCCGTCAATTGCGCCAGCCTCGGCTGCCCTAACCTGCAGCCGATTGCCTTTACAGCCGGAAATACGGAAGAACTTCTGGACAAAGGGGCCCGCCAGTACATCAACCATCCGCGCGGCGTCCATCCCAGCGACGGAAAGCTGGTCCTCTCATCCATTTACGATTGGTTCCAGGAGGATTTCGGAGATGGTGAAAAGGAAGTTTTTAATCACCTGCGCCGTTATGCCGAACCGTCCCTTGAGGTGCAGCTGAAAAATTGGCGGGGGTCAATACGCTACGAGTATGATTGGCGGCTGAATGGTTTTGAAAATAGTTTTTCTGGAGGGGGGAGATGAAAATGCGAAAGATACCCGGTTTTTAATGGTAAGCCTTCATGATGCGCGCAATGGTTCCATCCTTCCACATGTCACGCAAGACCCGCTCGAGTTTCGGTGCCAGCGTCACGTAGGGGGAGTTTTTGCCGATAAGCGGATGGAAGCGGCTTTCTCCTAAAACGCCTTGTGTTAAAACAATCCGGTCCGTCAAACCGACCGTCGCCAAGGTCGGTGTCACCAAAACCGGGTCTTCAACAACCAAATCCCCTCGTTTGCCGGAAAGCATCCTGTACATGGATTCGACCGTAGGGGCATTTATTAGCGGAATCCCATTGTCTTTCAAATGGGTTTCCGACCAGTTGTTGCCAATATATGAAATTACCGTAAAATTCCCCTTTTTAAGGTCCTCCACGCTTCTGATGTTATTCATTTGCTCAAGTAAGGGATGCTCCATATAGGTATACGCCATATACTTTTTGATCCAAATGGGGGAATCGACCAGGATTGTATAACCAAGACGCTCTTCAGTCGGTATGGTGGTTATCATATCTGCCTTGCCGCTTTCAACCATAGCCTGACAACGCCGCCAGGGATAGACTTTCATTTCCAGCTCGATACCCAGCCTGTTCTCAACGGCCTCGCGAATTATTTCGACAAAAAAGCCACTGGGTTTATTCTGATCATCGATAAAATTTGCCGGTTTATATTGGGTGAAGACATAGCGAAGGGGTTCTGCCCAGGAGGGGAACGACGGGCCGGATAATAAAAAAATACAGGCTAAAATTAACGTACAGGATCTGGTCATCGTATCGGAAATTTTATATCGATCCGTTGAAATATCAAGCCAGGGCAGAGCCTGGAGGTTGTGGCGGATCCGCCTAACGTCTGTTCAAACACTTGAGCTGGAAAGCGGGGCCGGGCGTAACAGGTTGTAAGACAGCGGAAGTTGAACCTGGCCATTTTTTTGTCCTGACCCCAAATTGCGTAAATCCCTTGCCTTGGTTGAAATCATTCCGGTCTTTTCTCTGCAATCAGGTAGACGATATTCGGGACGGCCGGCCGGTCCTCGGGGTGGATGCCCAGTGGCTTGAGACTATCCGTATAGGAGGGATAGCTTATGGCTTTGCGGTGAGACTCGATACTGACCAGCAGGTGCCGAAATTCATAGCCGTTCGCTGTCAGGAAGGGCGTGACGGCTGCCGCAAAACCTGAGGCCGGGGAAGGGGCGAAGACGTAAAATTCGAGTTCCGGCAACTGTGGGCGCGGTGCCGGTATTTTTTGGGCCGACTCAGGTGTGAATGTAAACTTCCTGACCGCTTCCCTGTAGAGCTTGGGATAGAGAACCGGATCGAGGCGCAGGGCCATGGATGCCGTTTTGTCCCCCCCCGAGGCCTGCAGGCAGGCCTTCAGAAGTTGCGCGGCCATGGGCCGAAACTCCTTCCGGCTCAGGGGGAGGAGCCGGGCAAAAGTCCCATCCCGATTTATTCTGTCGCCACTGATTTCATATTCGCCCAACTCCCGCAGGAAAGAACAGTAGAGGGTGGCCGACGAGGATTTGGCCGTGGCGAAGAGTCTGTCGACGGACACCCCAACCGCATTTTCAGGAGGGGAAATCGCTGTATTTTCTGCCGCTTTCAAGCGGAGAGACAGGATCAGCGGCATGGGAAGTTCAAGGTCGGGGGGAACCCCGGCCGGTTTAAGTAGCGCATGGAAATACGGCAGTCTGTCCACTTCCTGGAAGGCCATTTTTTCCATGGAAGAACCAGCCACCTTGAATCCCAGGTTGTGAACCAGGGGCTGAAAGTCCTCTTCCAGCTGCCTGGTTATCATGTCCACAAGCTGCGGATAGCCTTCGCGGGGAGTCATATTTTTCCATTTTTCTCTCAGCTCGGAATCTTTCCAGACCATCGCCCATTTCCGGATGCTTTCAGGATACAACTCCCAATCAATATTCATGGAGAACTCTGTCGTTCCCATTGCCCCGAAGCATCGGGCAAAATTCAGAAGTTTGGACAATGTGGGGGCATAGGCAGGTTGCAATGGCCCGAAGCGGGAGGCTTCTCCGCCATTTTCGGGATGGGCGATGAAGGAAAAATAACAATCGTCTTGAGCACGCAAGGCGAAAACCTTGCCGTCTTTGACCGTACTGACGGAAAAATCCTTCAGGCTGATCTGCCAGTCGGTTTGACCGACCAGGTCCAAAAAAGATGGTGATCTTTTGGGAGTCACGGCATCGCCATAAACCTGGGGGACCAGCAGCGAAGAGCAGAAGAATGCGATTATAAAAGCAATCCTAAATTTCATTTTCGTTTCTCCCGTGAGAAAGAATGCCGTCACTGCTTCTGCCGTGAAGTTCTCCTGGGTTTGGAAAGAGCAAATCTCTGGAATCGGCTTCCGAATACCTTCTGCCAAAGTTGATTTTCAAGGCAACCCTTTTTTGATTTGAAAAATTATTCCAGCTTTTTTGCGATTAATGCTGATTTTATCAGAAAAGGTGGCTTTTTGACTTCCCTATTTTATAGGCAGCAGAGGTCGCTGTCCCGGTTTTTAAAACTTTCGGGAAGCCATCAACGGGCAATCGATCAAAGATGGAGGCGGACTTTTTCAGGGGAAAGGCGTGCTTCAAGTTTTCCCGCATAGATGCTCATGGAATAACAGCAGATGAAATAGAGGAGGGCCACGGTGGTGTAAATCTCGAAGGGATGGACCATGAGGCGGTTGTTGAGCCCCTGGGCGACAAAGGTCAGTTCGAGAACGCCGATGACGAAAGCCAGGGAGGTGTCCTTGAAGATGGCGATGAACTGGCCGACAATGGCCGGAATCATCTGTTTCAGGGCCTGCGGGAGGATGATGCGGCGCATGGTCTGGAGATAGCTCAATCCGGTACTGACCGCCGCTTCTACCTGACCGGGGGGGATGTTCTGGATGCCGCCCCGGACGATCTCGGCGAGATAGGCCCCGGTGAACAGGGTCAGGGCAATGGTGGCGCTCCAGAAAACGTTGAGGTAGGTCTTGATGAAAATGGGGAGGAAGAAGTAGACCCAGAAGATGACCATGATCAAAGGGGTGCCGCGGATGATCTCAATATAAAGGGTGCAGGGAATGCGGAAAATCTTGTTGTTGGCCATGCGTCCCAGACCTACTACCAGGCCGATGCCGAAACTGACACTGATGGCGATCAGGGACATGAGGATGGAAAAGCTCAACCCGCCCAGCCCCCAGAGTATTTCGTTGGGGTTGTCGCTGCTCGGAAAGCGCCAGATGAGAAGCGTCGGCAGGTTTTCCCAGGCCACGGACCACTTCAGGTTCAGAAGCCCCTGTCCGATTTCATACAGCCCGTAAACTATAAGGCCGACGAAAAGAACACGGATCAACAGCCCCATTGCCTTGCGGAAGGCGTGCAGCAGATGGCGCAGGGCGGCTTGAAAAGGGGTGTACTGCAATGAACGGGAGCGGCCGGACAAGACCCAGTGAACAGGATGAGCCAGTGCGCCCCAGACCAGCTCAAAAGGATAAAAGAAAACGTCACTGATGCGGTAGGCCAGACTGCGGTGGCGGGGAGGGATAATCTGCAGGCGCAGGTTGACCATGTTGAGAATGGCCGAGATGCTCAGGGACAGAAACAGGTAAATGAGGGTAGCTGCGGTTGTAGCTTCAAAACCCTTGAAGGTCAGAGATTCGATCTGCTGGGATTGCCAGCAGAGTTCCGCCACGCCCACGACCATGGCCAGGGTTGAGTTCTTCATGTTGTTGAGAAACTCGCTTCCCAAAGGCGGAATGATAGCCCGGAAGGCCAGTGGCAGGATAATGGTCCGCAGGGCCTGGAAGTAGTTCAAACCCGCAGAGTAGGCGGCTTCCAGGAGTCCTTTCGGGATGGATTGGAGGCCGGCACGGATGACCTCGGCCATGAACGAGCTGGTATAAATGGAGAGCCCTATGGTGGCGCTCCAGAATTCGAAATTGTGTTCGAAGAGAAGCTGCCGGATCTCCAGGGGAAGACCCATGGGGAGCGCAAAGTACCAGAAAAAGAGTTGAACCAGCAACGGGGTGTTGCGGAAAAATTCCACATAGGCGGTTGAGAACCAGTAGAAAGGTTTGAAGTGGGATAAGCGGCCAAGGCCGAAAATAGTCCCCAAGAGGAGAGCAATGCCGGAACTGATCAGGGAGATTTCGATGGTGAGCCTGAGCCCCTGAAGGAGGTTGAGGCCGAGGTTGACCCCGTAGGTTTCATTGACCTGGTAGAGAACCGACCAGTCGAACTTGTACCCGAACCTGAAAACCCAGCCCCAGTAATAAATCGCCAAAATGGCGATTATGAGCAGGGTGGCATATTGAACCCTCGTATTATCAAACCATCTGCGCAGCATCTTTATTTATCGCCCAGAAAATTTTGCAAATGTTCATCACATGGTTGGGTGGTCTCGAAGCACCGACCCCAAACTTCCGGGACAAGTGCTGAGGGTCCAGAGTTTTATACAGGAAAAATGATTTTAATACAACAAAGCGAGCCTCAATGAGGCTCGCTTTGTATTTGGTTAACACCGTGGCATCAGGGCCACATCTCGATCTTTTCTGTCAGTGGGAAGTAGTAGGGGGTGTCCGGACCGTACCACTTGTTGTAGATTTTCTTATAGGTTCCGTCTTTCCACATATCCTGAAGTGTGAAGTTGATCAGGTCACGCCAGGCCGAATCGTTTTCAGGAAGGCCGATGCCGTAAGGCTCGTCGCTGAAGAAATCGCCCACCAGTTCAAACTCTCCGGGCGTCTGGGCTGCATAGCCGAGAAGGATAGTGCTGTCCGTCGACCATCCGGCAACCCGGCCCATGCGCAGGGCCTGGAAGCACTCCGACTCCTTCTGATAGGAGATGACGTTCTTCTCATAGTTGGGATCGCCCAACTCCTTCAGGAGGTTTTTGACGTTGATCTCACTGGTGGTACCCTGCATGGTGGCGATTTTCTTGCCAACGAAATCCTTCAATTCCTTATATTTTCCTTTGGGGGCCAGGATTTTCTGACCGTCGAAGAAATAGGTGATGGAAAAGTCGATGGACTTGTCCCGCTCGCGCTTGTGAGTCATATTGGCGATGGACATGTCGATGCGCCCCTGCTGGACAAAGGCGATGCGGGTTTTATTGGTGACCGGGACGCGCTCCAGCTTGGCACCGATCCTTTTGGCGATTTCCTCGGCAACATCGACATCCATTCCGACCCATTCCTTCTTGTCGTTGTAGAATGCGCCGGGGATGGAGTCCGTCATGATTCCGGCCCGGACGACTTTCTCCTTCATGACCTTTTCGTAGGTCGGCCCGGCAATGGCCGCCTGGAGCCAGATGAGAACGAGCACTGCAGCAACAGCCTGAATTTTCCAGATACGCATGTCCCTACCTCCTGTGTTAAAAAATTTTTAAAATCGGAAATGAATTTTCCGAAAAACAGTTAAATCGAACTATAGCACTAGTGTGAAAGAATTTTACTAAGAAAAGCTTGGGTTCGTTCATTTTTCGGGTTGGTGAAAAATTCCTCGGGGCTGTTTTCCTCGACCAGGCACCCTTCGTCCATGAAAATAACGCGGTCGGCCACCTCCCTGGCGAAACCCATCTCATGGGTGACGCAGACCATGGTCATGCCTTCGCGGGCCAGGTTTTTCATGACATCCAGGACCTCGTTGATCATTTCCGGGTCGAGGGCCGAGGTCGGTTCGTCAAAGAGCATGATCTTCGGCCGCATGGCCAGGCCGCGGGCAATGGCAACCCGCTGCTGCTGGCCCCCGGAAAGCTGGGCCGGATAGGAGTCTGCCTTGTCGGGGATATTGACCTTTGCGAGCAGGTCGCGGGCCAGGTCCTCGGCATCGCCGGCTTTCATCTTGCGCACCAGGCAGGGAGCCAGGGTGATGTTTTCCAGCACAGTCATATGCGGGTAGAGGTTGAACTGCTGGAACACGAAGCCGATTTCGGCGCGCAACTGGGTCAGGTTGATTTTCGGGTCGTCGAGGTCGATGCCATCCACAACCAGGCGTCCTTTCTGAATCGGCTCCAGGCGGTTGATGACACGGATCAGGGTGCTTTTACCCGAGCCGCTCGGACCGCAGACGACAACCACCTCTCCGGTTTTGATATGCAGGTTGATGTCATTCAGGACGTGGAGGTGGGAAAACCATTTATGGACGTTTTCAAAGCGGATCACTTTTGGCTCCTTGGCTTCAGGATTTGCTGATTTCAATTTTGAGATTCTGAATCTTCTTGCGCAGGGTGTTGCGGTTGATGCCCAGGACCTCCGCTGCGCGTACCTGGTTGTAACGGGTTTTTTCGAGAACGATGCGGATCAGGGGGCGTTCGAGCTGCTCCAGGACCATGTCGTAAAGGTTATCGAATTCGCCGATGTCCATGTGCCCGAGGGAGTTTTCCAACTTCCTGGCGATCAGTCCTTCGAGGGAATCCTGGTGCGGTCCCGAGGTGCCATCAGGTTGCAGGGAGGGAAAATCGGAAGGGGTCAGGAATGGCCCGGAAGAGAGTAGCGACGCCCGCTGGATGGCATTTTCCAGCTCGCGGACATTGCCCGGCCAGTTGTAATTGAGGAGCAGGCGCATGGCTTCGGAGGTGCATCCCCGAGTGCTGGTGCCGAGATTTTCCCGCGCCTTTTGGAGGAAAAAGTCGACCAGCAGGGGGATGTCCTTGGGCCGTTTGCGCAGGGGAGGAAGAGAAATGGGGACGACATTGAGACGGTAATAGAGGTCTTCACGGAAGGACTTTTCCTGCACTTTCTCCTGCAGGTTCTGGTTGGTCGCGGCGACAATGCGGACATCCACCGGGATGGGGGCATTTCCCCCCATGCGGGTGATCTCCTTTTCCTGCAGAACGCGGAGCAGCTTGACCTGCAGATCGAGGGGCATGTCTCCGATCTCGTCGAGAAAAAGGGTGCCGCTGGCGGCGAGTTCGAATTTTCCGATTTTCCGTTCCACCGCGCCTGTGAAGGCGCCTTTCTCGAATCCGAAAAGCTCGCTTTCCAGCAGTTCCCTGGGGATAGCCGCACAGTTCAGGGCGATGAACGGCTTGCCGAGACGCAGGCTGTTGTAATGAATGGCCCGGGCCACCAGCTCCTTGCCGGTGCCGCTTTCGCCGGTCAGGAGAATGGTGACCTCCGAGGGGGCGACCTTGCCGAGGGTTTTGTAGACCTCCTGCATGGGCTGACTCTGGCCGATGAGGGTACGCTCAAGCTGATAATGTTCCTTCAGCTCTTCTTTTAGACGGTGGACTTCGCCGGTGACCTCTCCAGCCTTTTGGGCTTTTAGTATGGTCGCATCGAGGACGTCGAGATCAAAAGGTTTGGTAATGTAGTCGAAAGCCCCCCTTTTCATCGCCTCGACGGCATTTTTCATGGTCGTTTCCGCGGTGATGATGATGACCAGGGTTTCGGGACGCTCCTTGTGGATGTGACTGAGAAGGTCGAGACCGGAGATGTCGGGCATCTTGATGTCGAGCACTGCCAGTCCGTAGGCATTTTTCCCGAGCAGGGCGAGAGCCTCTCCCCCCGAGGCTGCTAGGTCGACGGTGAACCCTTTTTTGGCCAGAGCCTTGGAAAGGACCCAGCGAATGCTGTCCTCGTCATCGGCCACCAATATACGGTTGGACTTCATTATCAAAACCTTTCAATGAACATAGTGATATTTTTATCAAGCAGGGCGACACTCTCCTTGAATTTTTATTCCTGATCCTTGTTCATCGTTTTTTTCCTGAACGCTGAAAAGGGATGGAAACGGAAAAGACCGTCCCTTTTCCGGCTTCGCTATGGAATTTGAGCAGGGCGCGGTGTTCGTCGGCGATTTTCTGGCAGGTGGGAAGTCCGAGCCCGCTTCCTTTGGATTTTGTTGTGTAAAACGGGGTGAAGATACGGTCGATTTCCTCACCCGAAATGCCCGGGCCGTTGTCCTTTACTTCGACGACGATGACCGGTGAGGGTGTGTCTCCGGGTTTGCAGTAATTGTAGTCGTGCGACACCTTGGAAACGATTTCCACCCGACCGCGGCCGGTCACGGCCTCGGCCGCATTTTTCACCAGGTTGACAAAAAGCTGGGTGAGATGGCTTCGGTCTCCCTGAATCGGCGGGATGCTGGGATCGAGGTTGAGAACAAAAGTCACCTCTTTTTCCCGGTGAGCCTCTTTCTGGAGGAGAACCACATCGTTGAGAATCCGGGCGAGATCCACCTCCTCCCACTGGGCGGCACGGGGCCGGGTCAGGTCCATGAGCTCCTCGATAATGCCGTTGACCCGCTCGACCTCGCGGATCATGACCTGGGTGAATTCCTGGAGATTTTCCGCGTCCTCCAGTTCCATGGCGAGAAGTTGTGCGGCCCCCTTGATCCCCCCCAGGGGGTTTTTGATTTCATGGGCCAGGCCCGCCGCAAGAGAGCCCAGCATCGAAAGGCGGTCCGCCTGGCGCATGGCTTTTTCAAGCTCCTTGACCCGGGACAGGTTGTGGATGATGAGAACCAGGCCGTCCTGCTCGCCGCTGTCCTGATAAATGGGGGAAACGGAGATGCTGACCGGCAGGGGGGCGGCATGGGCGCGCTGAAGGTGGATATCCTCGTGGTCGGAAATGGGGCGACCGCTGGCGAGGCCGGCGCTGATGAGATAGAGAATGGTGTCCTGCCCCTTGAATACATCCTCGATGGGGCTGCCGAGGGCCTGGCGTTCTGAAAGGCCGGTGAAAAGCTGGGCCGCCGGGTTGAAGAGATTGATCCTGCCGCTCCGGTCGACGGCAATGATCCCTTCCTCGATATTTTCCAGCACGCGGGCGTAAAGTTCTCCCTGTTCGAGGCCGTTTTGCCGTTTCATACCCGCAGGTCTCCTGGTTCGGTCGGCCCGAAAAAGCCGTCTATGGCCTCGATCAGCCCTTCCGGGGTCAATGCCCGATTGACCTTGTGGCGGAATTCACAGGCGTCGTTCATGCCCCGCGCATACCAGGCGAGATGTTTGCGCATGTGGCCGACCGCCCGGCGGGGGCCATAGAAATGGATAAACATCTGCCAATGGTCTCTCAAGGTACAGTAGCGTTCCAAACGCGAAGGCACTTGGAGGGGCAGCTCGTTCTGAAGGTTATGGATGTTTTGCAGCAGCCAGGGGTTGCCGAAGCTGCCCCGTCCGACCATGATGGCATCGCAGCCGGTGTTCCTCTCCATCTCCAAACCGTCCTCCGGGGTGAAGATGTCCCCGCTGCCGATGACAGGAACGTCGATGGCATTTTTCAAGCGCCGGATCAGGCTCCAGTCGGCCTTTCCCCCGAAGCCCTGGCTGCGGGTGCGGGGATGAAGGGTGACGGCGTCCGCCCCCTCGGCGGCGGCCAGCCTGGCCACTTCCAGATAATTGACGGAGTCGTTGTCCCAGCCGGCCCGAATTTTGACCGTCAGGGGCAAGGATGTGGCGTTACGGACAGCGGCCACAATTCTGCCGATTCTTTCCGGGTTGCGCATCAGGGCGCAGCCGGCTCCGGCCCGGATAACCTTTTTCGCCGGACAACCGAAGTTGAGATCGATCAGTTGAGCGTAGGGGGCCGCTTCACGGGCCGCCTCTGCCATGATCTCCGGGTCGCTCCCAAAAAGCTGGATACCGAGGGGCTGCTCCTCCGGGGACGACAGCATGAGTTGGCGGGTTTTGGCTCCGGCCCGGACCAGGCCATTGGCGCTGATCATCTCCGAATAGACCAGGGCAGCGCCGAAACGCTTCATGATGCGCCGGTAGGGGATATCGGTTATGCCCGCCATGGGGGCCAGGAATATATTACCGTTAAGTTTCAGATTACCAAGATTCATAGACCGATTGCATAAAATTTAGGCATTTTAGCACAGCCTTAGAAAAATAACAGGGAAATATCCACCCTTAAGAAATTTTCTTGCTATCCGAAGACATTTGAATCTCCCAAACCTGTCAAGCTTCAAAACATCCCCGGTTATTTTAGTATCTTTTTAGATAAGGGTCTCTGATGCAACGGCTTAGGTAAAATTGGGTTTTAAAAATTATGGTTTTTGCCCTCAAAACGGACCTGTTTTGAGGGTTTGTTTTTTTGAGAAAAGCTTGGTCCCTCTTGCCCCGCGATAAAATAGGCAATAGTGATTCAGGCCGTGAAGATGAAAAGAAGCTGACCAGTGCCCTCTCAGGGGGCATGTATTGGTATTTTCTAAAAAAAATTATCTGCTATTAATGGTAAAATAATTCAAATATAGTGCTGCGAAAGGGTCATTCCAATTAATATTTCCAATGGGCTTTGCTGTTTTGAATTGTGAGGTTTCTTATGCCCGAAAAAGCCACCCATGAAGAGTTGAAGCAAAGAATTATTGGCCTGGAGAGGGAGCTTCAGAGATGCAGGCAGGACAGGAAGGCCCTCGGAGAGGCCAAGGCTTATTATCAGGCGTTTTTCGAGCAGGAAGCCGTTGGCATCGTCATTCTCGACCCGGAAACCGCGCGGCCCATTGAATTCAACCAGCAGGTCTGTCGTCAGCTGGGCTACACACCTGAAGAATTTGGCAGGCTGAGAGTCAGTGACATAGATGCAGTGGAGACGGAGGAGGAAACCAAAAATCGCATCCGGGGGGTGATGGCCAAGGGGTGTGATGAATTTGAAACCCTTCAGCGTACCAAACAAGGTAAAATCCGTAACGTTCACGTGTTCGCCCAGGTGGTGGATGTCGAGGGGCAGAAGGTTTATCACTGCATCTGGAATGACATTACCGAGCGTAAGCTTGCCGAGGAGGAGCTGCGAAAAAATCGGGAAGAACTTGCCGAGATATTCTCCTTGTCTCCGGATATGATTTGTGTCGCCGACATTAACACTACAACCTTTCTGAAGGTCAACCCGGCTTTCACCAAAACCTTGGGTTTTCTGGAGCACGACCTTCTCAGCCGTCCTTTTCTTGAATTTGTCCATCCGGACGATGTCGAGCCCACCATTGCCGTGATCGACGAGAAATTGAAAGTTGGGGAAGAAGTAATTGATTTCATCAATCGCTACCGCTGCGCCGATGGAAGCTATCGCTGGCTGGAGTGGGTATCGCGACCTATACCTGAACGTGGCATCACTTTCGCCGTAGCCCATGATATTACGGCTCACAAGCGCGATGAAGAAGCCCTGCAGGCGAGTGAGGCGTTTATTAAATCGGTCATGGACAGCCTGCCCATTGGCATCGCCGTGAATTCGAGGAACAAATTCGAGTACATGAATGACAACTTCCCCAGGTATTACCGCACAACCCGGCAGGCACTTGGGGAACCCGACGCTTTCTGGGAGGCCGTTTACGAGGATCCCGAATTCCGGGAGGAAATGAGAAGGCGGGTTTGGGACGATTGTGCCAGCGGTGACCTGGAGCGGATGCAGTGGGAAGAAATTCCCATAACCCGTCGGGGGGAAGAAACCTCTTTTATTTCCGCCCGGAACGTCCTGTTGTCGGGAAAAGACCTGATGATATCGCTGGTCTGGGATGTCACGGAGCACAAAAGCGCTGAAGAGGAGAGGGAAAAGCTTGCGGCCCAGTTTCAGCAGGCGCAGAAAATTGAATCCGTGGGACGGCTCGCCGGCGGCGTGGCCCACGATCTCAACAACCTTCTTTCTCCGATTATTGGTTTTGGAGAGATGCTTCTCGACGATTTCGTCCAGGGCGATCCCCGCAGGGAGTCCGTCCAGGAAATCGTGCAGGCCGGGAACCGGGCCCGCGACATTGTGCGCCAGCTTCTGGCTTTCAGCCGTAAGCAGGCGATGGAATTCAAAACTCTCAACCTGAAAGAGGTCGTCCGCCGCTTCGAGAATCTGCTCCGAAAAACCATTCGGGAGGATATCGAGATCCAGGTTAGAAGTGAAAATTCCCTGCCGTCGGTCAAAGGGGATGTCGGCCAGTTGGAGCAGGTCCTGATGAATCTGGCGGTCAATGCCCAGGATGCCATGCCGGACGGCGGTATTTTGACCATAGGGATTGCCGCAGCTGAGCTGGACAATGATTATGCCTCGGCTCACGAAGGAGCGAAGCCGGGCGCTTATGTATGTCTGAGCATCAGTGATACCGGCAAGGGGATCGAGCCCGACATCTGCAGGCATATTTTTGAGCCGTTTTACACAACCAAGGGCCGGGATGAGGGGACCGGCCTGGGGCTGTCCATGGTTTACGGCATCGTCAAGCAGCACGAAGGCTATATCTGCCTCTACAGCGAGCCGGAAAAGGGAACGACTTTCAAAATATACCTGCCGGTTTCCAGCGAATCAGAGCCTCCGCAAAAAGAACCGGCCACTGTCGGCCGGAATCTCGAAGGCAGCGAGACGGTCCTGCTGGTTGAGGACAGTGAGCAGGTGAGACATCTTGCATGCAATATCCTCAAGCGGAAAGGGTATACGGTTCTTGCCGCTGAAAACGGCGAGGCGGCGCTTGCCATGCTGGAAAACCATCAAGGGCCTGTTCAGCTGCTTTTGACGGATGTTGTCATGCCCGGCATGAGCGGCAAGGACTTGTTTGACCAGCTGTCCCCGCGCTGCCCCGGATTAAAGGTCCTATACATGTCCGGTTACACGGAAGATGTGATTGTCCACCGCGGTGTTGTTGATGAAGGCGTCAATTTTATCCAGAAGCCCTTTTCGGTGAACGCTCTGGCGACGAAAATCAGGGAAGTGTTGGAAAATTAGCAGGCGCTTGAAAAACCGGGTCTTGGGCCCTCAACCTGTCTCATAGGGGAGTGAAGCCCCTTTTTTTGTGGCACTGTCCTGTGCCTCTGTCCCGGCAGGTTTTTCAAGGTTTGGAAAAGGTGTGTTTTGAAGAACGATCCGATGGCTTTTCAAACTAGGGCATTCGGCGGATGCGGACTTCAACACCCTCGAGGTCTTTCAGCAGCGTCACGATTCGGGAGGTGTCCGTCTCTCCGTAATGATAAGGATAAAGCACCTTGGGCTTAAAGGCAGCTGCGGCGTCGGCGACCATTTCCGGGGTCATGGTGTAGGGCAGGTTCATGGGCAGAAAGGCAACGTCGATACCTTTCAAGGTTTTCATTTCCGGGATGTTCTCCGTATCTCCGGCGATGTAGACATTTTTATCGGCAAAGGTCAGGACGTAACCGTTCCCCTCCCCTTGGGGATGAAACGGCTGGCCGTTATCCCTTTTGTGGACGAGGTTGTAGGCCGGGACGGCCCGGACCCCGATTCCTTCAACCGTCCTCGTCTCCCCGTTTTTCATAACGATCCCCTTTTCAACCTGCTCCGCACATTTCCCGGTCAGAACGACAATGGTCTTTGCCGTGCGGATCTGTTTAAGGGCTTCCAGGTCAAGATGGTCACGGTGATGATGGGTTAGAAAGATGATGTCGGCCGCAGGCAGTTTGGAATAATCGGCAAGGCGGCCGAAGGGATCGATATGGATAATCCTGCCGTTGTATTCCAGCATCAGGGTGCCGTGGCCGATGAACGTAATCAGCAGGTCACCGCCGGCTGTTTTGATCGTATCCTTTTCAAAGGAGTCGGCTGCGATTGCCGAAGCCGCGCAGAGCGACATGGACAGGATGGCTGTAAGGATGAAGTTTTTCATATTTGTCATCTCCGTTTTGGATGGGGATCCCTATCGTGCTGAATATACATTATCAAAATGTATCAAAATGCCGGGCGAAGGCAAGGGTAGGTCGGGGTGGAACAGCTCATGAAAATAAAATAATTTGACTCCTTCCGGGAAATGGTTATCATCTAAAGTTCGTAATAAACCCTGATTTAATAGAAAAAAAGGATCAACGCCCTCCTCATGGCTTATTGGCTGATGAAAAGCGAGCCTTCCGCGTATTCCATTGACGATCTTGAGCGGGAGGGCGTCACCCACTGGGAAGGCGTCAGGAATTATCAGGCGCGCAACTTCATGCGCGACGACATGAAACTCGACGATTTGGTTCTGTTCTATCATTCAAACATTAACCCGGCCGGTGTCGTGGGCATCGGACAGGTCGTTCGGGAAGCTTATCCCGATCATTTCGCCTGGAATCCGGAAAGCAGATATTTTGATGAGCGCAGCACTCCGGAAAAACCGCTCTGGTTCATGGTCGATATTGGTTTTGTGGCGCGATTTTCCGAAACCCTAACCCTTCAGCAGATCAAAGAAGACCCTGTTTTGGCAGGAATCATGGTCGCGAAGCGTGGTTCACGTCTTTCAATTCAGCCCGTCGAAGAGGCTCACTTCAAGCATATCTCCAGACTTGGCGGGTTTCGGGACCAAAAAAAACTCGGCTAGAACTCCTTTGTGGAGCCCGCGGGCCAGACTAATCAAGCCAGTTTTAGGAATAATCCTTGAAGGGCAAAGGGTGCATTGTCCGGCCGGCAAGGGTTTGGCTTCTGATCATCAATTTTTTTCTGATGTGAGATCTTGCCGCGATTATGGGAAAGCTTTATTTCAGGGGCTTTTTACCGTATTCTGCCGGTGAAATTATCAACCCCAACCCGTGCGAAAGGTGTTTTTTTTCCGTGCACGCTATGAAAGAAGACGAAGATGCTTAATTTTTTTAAAATGGTGGGCAAAACTTTGGCAGTGGCGTTTGTGGTGTCTCTGGTTTATTTCACCTTTTTTACCAAGGGAAATTTTGGTCGCAATTCTGTCACGATCAACCCGAATATTTACTATGCTTTCCAGCAGATATATCACACCTGCAAGTCCGGGGACTATTCGGATAGAACCAGGGACTGCCGGATTGTCGTGGACATCTTCAATCGTTGCACCAGAGGGCAGCTCCGTTGTTCTGTCCCCGAATATTACACGTTCCTTGACAACCTGGGATTTGATCTGCCGCCGTTTTATATGGATGAGTAACCCAAGATCCCGGTTTTATTATCCGCCCAGCCCTCTACCGTTGAATTAACACCAGGTCCTGCAAGCAAATTATCCAAGCGCATGCTGCCTGAGGTCGGGATTCAAAACAGAATCCCGGCCGAAGGTCCTTTCGCCATCTTTCCCGACCGGCGATGCCGCCTGTGGGATCTTTTGGCTATCGTGTTTTCAGAATATCTTCAATATGTTTCAAAGCAATTTCACCGGCCGCGCCCCGCTCCCGGGAAAGCTGCAAAGCAACTTTTCCGAGCAGGCGGTAGATATTTCCGGTTTCAGGCTGCCATTCGGATAGTGCCGCAAGCTGACTGGCGACGAGTCCGCTGTCGCCCCTTGAGATGGGGCCGGTCAACGCCTGTGCAGGTCCCAGCTTGAAGACATTTGCGACGGTTTCCAGGACCAGGGGCTCCATCAGTTGCATGGAGGTCTTCGCGTCAATTCCGGCTTTGAGAAAGCACCGGGAACTGAGTTCCAATATCGCCGTCAGGTAGCTGCATGCGAAACCGGTTGCGGCGTGATAGAGGAGTTTATTTTCGGAGTCGATGGAGAAAACCTTGGCTCCGATGCCCGTAAACAATTCCCTGAGTACGGCCTGAGCCTGGGGTTCGCCTTCCACGGCGCAAAAGGTTCCGGCAAAAGTAGCGAAGGCGTCCTTCGGGTCAGCAAAACTCTTGACCGGGTGGACACTGCCCAGAACAGCGCCAAGGGGGCGTAGCGGTGTAAGTACCGTGGAGGAAAGGGCGCCGCTGCAGTGGAAGACCGTGTCGTTTCGGCTGACGATGGAACATCCGGCCAATTGTTCGGCCACCTTGCCGATATTGTCGTCGGAGGTGCCTACCAGATGAATATCCGCTGGCCGCATGTCCCGGACATCGGCCACGGCCCGGCCCTGGCCGAGAAAAGCCACGGCTCTTTCCGAACTTTGCAGCGACCGGTTTGCCACGTCCCCGATTTGGACGAGGCCGTGTCGAACCCAGAGCTTGCCTAATGCCTTTCCGAGCTTGCCGCAGCCGATAATGTTGAGTGTGCGCATTTGTCGAACCTGTCGGTGAAAAATTCAATCCGTTCCGGGGGCGGACCAAGCCAACTGACAGCCTGGAATGTCATTACAATATGGCGCGTGCCATATTTTCCTGTCCACCGCCCGGTCATTTTCGGTTAAAGAGGGCCGGCTCCCCAATGTTGCCCCTGGAAATCAACGTATATCACTGTTTTTGACTTTGTTTTTGAAGAAATTTTTCCATTTCAATGGTTTGGCTTGGTTTGGTTCGGCCCCAGAGTCCACAACCCCGGATTAAGCGGGCGCGTGGCTCAGATAAAACCGGCCTTTTCGAGAAGCGTGCCGAGAAAATCGCTCCTGGTGATCGGTTGGTTATCTGTCAATATTATCTATAAAATCAACCATTACCTTCATTGCCGGAAATACTTTTTTATATTTGTCTACAATTTGTTCAATGGCAATCTTTGGGCTACCAATGAAATAATTTAAATATATTTGGGGTTTTCCATTTAACGCCAATATATTCGAAACCCTCCCCTCAATGCTCATATTACGAAAAGGTGAACTTTTCCCATGGGATATCTCATTGCGAGCACATGCCGCACTATTCCAATGCTTTATTTTCTTTTTTAGATCCTTAAGATATGGGTTCCTGGAATATTTTGTATCCCCTTCCAAGGAAGTAACTAATTGATCAAAATACATTTTCTTACTAAACTGTGGATAACAGACGGTCCTAAGTACCGATGTTATTCTTTCCCAACATCGATAAATACATTCATAAGAATTATAAAGGTGATACCAGAAGTGTATTTCAGCTAAACCAATTGCAACTGGGATATCTTCCTCTTTAAAAGCACTTCCTTTTGCACCTTTTGGAAATCTACAATCTTCCCCCGCAATTAATGCATGGCCTAATGAAAGCTGAACATGAGCTGCACTCCAAAATAACTCAGACATTACTTTGCTTAAATTTTCCTCATTTAAACTAAAGTGAGCAGCCACTTCAAAGGACCATCTATGAAGATTGTCTATAGGGATATCATTGGTAATTACAGGTATCTTATACCGACAAAATAAAGAACTAATTTCTAACTGTATTTCATTAATGCTCATATTTGAGATAACTATGTGGTTTGATGGAAAATTTTCCGCCTATTGAACTTATTAGAAAGTTTTATGAAAAACAAGGCAAAAATCCGCCGAAGTCGGCTTTGCGGCGCTTCGGCGGATTTTGAAAATGGAAGTGGAGTGGGAGGGTTGTTATCGGGCCTGCGGAGGTCCTTTGCAGGGGTATTTCCTTACAAAATGCTGCTCATTCTTTCCAGCAAAGTCCTCTGGCGCGTCGAAAAAAGATAAAGAAGGCCCCGGACAGTTTTCCTCCCCAAATGGGGATATTCCTTCCCCATTTTCTCAAAGTTCTCGCGAGACAGAAGAAACATTTCGGTGTCCGCCAGGGCCTTGGCGGTCAGGGCACGGCTATGTCCGTCAATGAAGCTGATCTCCCCCACGATGGTGATGGGGTTGTAAATACCGACGACAATCCGCTTGTTCTTGAATTCGGTTTCCTTCATCAGGCTGACCTGGCCTGAAACGATCAGGGCGAGAGAATTGTCCCTGTCCCCTTCATGCCAGAGAAAGGAGCCGGCGGGAGCCGATTTCCTGGTCAGATATCTGGGGATTACATCCAGCTCCGGTTCGCATAAAATCTCCCGCAGGATTTGATGGCTCATTCCCGAGAGGGAGCTGTTGTCCTGACATACCTTATGAAGGGCCTGGGTCAGCTCTCCATAATCCAATTTGTCTTTCAGCTGGCCGGGGTCAATATCCATCGCTTTTTCCATCTTAGCCATCGCTTAAATGGCCGGACCTGTCGTTAGCGTTGCAAGCGGTTATCTTCGGCGGCTCATGGGGAGGATGAAACCGTATCCAGTTTCTCTCCGCTATGTTCGTGCCAGCCGCCACCCAGAACCGAGTAGAGTCGCACCTGGTTGGAGAGCTTTCTGAGACGCAGGCTGACGAGCTCTTGCTGCGAGGCGTAGAGCGAGCGCTGTGCGTCCAGAACGCCGAGATAGCTGTCGACTCCCTTGGTGTAGCGGAGATTGGCGAGGCGGTAGGTTTCGGACGTCGCCTCGACGAGTGATTGCTGCGCCGCCAGTTGCTCCTCGACCGTGCCGCGCACGGCGAGGGCATCCGCCACTTCCCGGAAGGCCGCCTGAATCGATTTTTCGTACTGGGCGAGGAGAGCCTTTTGCTCCACCTTGCTGGCCCTCAAGGCCGGAAACAGGCGCGGATCAAAAATCGGCATCACCGCCTGGGGACTGAAGCTCCAGGTGCCCGATCCGGTTTTGAAGAGTCCCGACAGTTCCGCGCTCGCGGTTCCGATGGCGGCGGTCAGGGAGATGCGCGGGAAAAAGGCCGCCCGTGCGGCGCCGATATTGGCGTTGGCCGCCTTGAGGAGATGTTCCGCCTGCAGGATGTCGGGACGTTTCAATAACACTTCGGAGGAGATGCCGGGGGAGATATCGCTGGGCGGAAGCACGGTGTTCAAATCCGCGGGCAAGAGCTCGGTTGGCACCTGGGTTCCGACCAGCAGGTTCAGGGCGTTTTCATCCTGGGCGGTCAGTTGCGTATAGATGGCGACATTCCTTCGTGCTACGTCCACCCGGGTTTGAACCTGGCGCAGATCCAGCTCGGAAACCAGGCCGGTTTCATAACGCCGCAGAATCATATTGTAAGAATCCCGTTGGCTGGCCAGGGTGGATCGGGATAATTGCAGGTTTTCGCGGTCCGTGGCCAGGGTCAGATAGACATTGGCCACCTCAGAAATCAGCAGAATCTGGGCGCCGCGCCGCCCCTGCTCGGTGGCCAGGTACTCTTCCAGGGCCTGATCCTTGAGACTGCGAAGGCGCCCGAAAAAGTCGATTTCCCAGGAAAGGATGCCGAGGTCGACACTGTAGCGTTCCGAGGTCATCCGTTCCCCGCTCTGGGAAAGATCAGCCGGAACCCGTTCTTTGTTGCCGCTGCCGACCCCGTCCAGGGCCGGCCACAGTGTGGCGCGCTGGATACCGTAGATGGCTTGCGCCTTTTCCACGGTCAAGGCGGCGAGGCGCAGATCCCGATTGTTGGCCAGAGCCAGTTCGATGACCTTCTCCAGTCGTTCATCCGTGAAGAATTCCCGCCAGCCCAAGTCCGGCGGCAAGGGGGCGCTGCCCTCCTTTCCGGTTTCCCCATAGGCGGCTCCGGCCGGCCAGGCGGCGGGGATCGGAGCTTGAGGACTTTTGTACTTCGGAGCCAGCGTGCAGCCGGACGCGAACAGGAACAAACCCAGAACTGCAGAGAATATTTTTTTCATATCAACATGTCTCCTGAGAAACCGGGGGATTTTGTGGTTCCAGGTCGGACGCCCTTTTTCTTTCGACCTTGAAGAGGCGCGAGATCAGTACAAACAGCAGGGGGATGTAAAAGAGGTCGATGAAGGTGGCGGAAAGCATGCCGCCGGCAACGGCGGTGCCGATGGCACTCATGGCGCCTGCGCCGGCGCCGGAAGCGATAGCCAACGGCAGGACCCCGAAAAAGAAGGCCAGCGAGGTCATGATGACCGGCCGTAGCCGCACTCCGGCAGCACCCAGGGTCGCCTCGATCAGCCCCTCCCCGTGAGCCATCCGCTCCCTGGCAAACTGGATGATAAGGATGGCGTTCTTGGTTGTCAAGCCCAGGGTGGTGAGAAACCCGATCTGGAAATAGACGTCGTTGTGCATGCCGCGCAATGAGGTGGCGAGGGCCGCACCGAAAACGCCCAAGGGCAGCATCAGCAGGTTGGCGCAGGGGATGGCCCAGCTTTCATAAAGGGCCGCCACGCACAGGAAGATGACGATAATGGAAAAGGCATAGAGCATCGGGGCCTGAGAACTCGACATGCGTTCCTGGTAGGAGATCCCGGTCCACTCATAACCGATTCCCTCGGGCAGTTGGGAGATCATATCCTCCATGGCCTGCATCGCCTCACCGGAGCTTTTTCCCGGTGCCGGTTCGCCCTGGATATTCAACGCGGGGAAGCCGTTGTAGCGTTCCAGGCGGGGGGAGCCGAAGGACCAGTGACCCGAGGCGAAGGAGGAAAAGGGCACCATCCTGCCCTGGTTGTTGCGCACATGGAGCTTTTTCAGGTCATTGGGCAGCATGCGGTCGGGAGCGTCGGCCTGGACAAAAACACGCTTGACCCGTCCCGCCTGGATGAAGTTGTTGACATAGGAGCTGCCAAAGGCCGTGGCAATGGTGCTGTTGATGGAAGAGATGGGAATGCCGAGGGCTCCGGCCTTTTCCCAGTCCACGTCAACCCGGTACTCGGGGACATCCTCCATACCGTTGGGGCGTACCTTGGTGACTGTCGGGTTCCGGGCCGCCATACCGAGAAGCATGTTGCGGGCCGTCATCAGCTTTTCATGCCCCAGGCCGCCACGGTCCAGCAGTTCGAGGTCGAAGCCCGTGGCAGTGCCCAGTTCGACTACCGGCGGGGGGGGGAAGGCAAAAGCCAGGGCGTTGCGGTACTGGGAAAAGGCCCCCATGGCCCGCCCGGCAACAGCTTTTACCTTGAGGTCGGGGCGATGGCGCAGTTTCCAGTCCCGGAGCTTGACAAAGAGGATGCCGTTGGTCTGGGACCGCCCCGCGAAACCGATCCCGGAGATCGTCATGCAGGACTCCACGGCTTCCTTTTCGTTTTCGAGAAAATATTTCTCCAATTTGGCCGTGACTTCCTTGGTCTGCTCCAGGGTGGAACCGGAGGGGAGCATGACCATGGAAAAAAGTATTCCCTGATCTTCGTCGGGCAGGTAGGAGGTCGGCATGCGCAGGAAAAGTGTCCCCACCGCTGCCACGATCAGGACGTAGACGACAAAGTAGCGCAGTTTGCGGGAGAAGGAGCGCTCGACCACGCCCACATATTTTTTTCGGAGACCGAAAAAGAGACGGTCGAACCAGCGGAAAAAGGGCCGCAGGAAAAAGATGGCGTTGTCCGAGGGCTCATGTCCGGCCGGCACTGGTTTAAGGAGGAAGGCGCACAGCACCGGGGTGAGAACCAGGGCTACCACCACCGACAGCAGCATGGAGGTGATGATGGTGACGGAAAACTGCCGGTAGATGACGCCGGTGGAGCCCCCGAAAAAGGCCATGGGCCCGAACACCGCCGACAACACCAGGCCGATGCCGATGAGGGCGGTGGTGATCTGTTCCATGGACTTGGCGGTGGCTTCCCTGGGTGGCAGCCCCTCCTCGGCCATGATCCGTTCCACGTTCTCCACCACGACAATGGCGTCGTCGACCAGCAAGCCGATGGAGAGCACCATGGCAAACATCGTCAGCATATTGATGGAAAAACCGAAAAAGCTGAGCGCCCCGAAGGTTCCCAACAGCACCACCGGCACGGCGATGGTCGGGATCAGGGTGGCCCTGATGTTCCCCATGAACAGCCACATGATCAGGAACACCAGCAGGATCGCTTCGAACAGGGTCTTGACCACCTCGAAAATAGCCACCCTCACGAAGGGGGTGGTGTCGTAGGGGTAGACGACCTTCATCCCCTGGGGGAAATAGCGGCTCATCTCCACCATCTTGGCCTTGACGGCATCGGCCGTTTCCAGGGCGTTGGCCCCGGCGGCCTGGCGGATGGCCATGGCGGCGGCAGGTCGGCCATTATGAAAGGCTTCGATATCAAAGGTGTCGGTACCCAGCTCGACCCGGCCGATATCCTTGATGCGGATGTTGGAGCCGTCGGTATTGATGCGGATCGGGATAGAAGCAAATTCATCCGGGGTTTTCAGCATGGTCTGAACGATGATGGAGGCATTGAGTCTCTGGCCCGGCACCGCCGGTGTCCCCCCGAACTGACCGGCCGACACCTCGGCGTTGTAGGAACGTACCGCCGCGATGACGTCATTCGTCGTCAGGTGGTAGTCGGTCAGCTTATCCATGTCGAGCCAGATCCGCATGGCGTACTGGGAACCGAAAATTTGAACCTCGCCGACGCCGGGGACGCGGGCGAGGACCTTCTCGAGATTGGAATTGGCGTAGTCTCTCAGGTCATTGCCGTCCATGCTGCCGTCTTCGGAGATCAGGCCGACAATGATGAGATAGTTCCGGGTCGCCTTACCGACGGTAATGCCCTGGGCCTGGACCTCCTCGGGGAGGCTGGACATGGCGAGCTGGAGTTTGTTCTGGACCTTGGACCAGGCGATATCCGGGTCGGTTCCCGCTTCGAAGGTCAATTCGATGCGGGCTGTCCCTGCCGAATCACTGGTGGCGGAGAGGTAAAGCATCTGGTCCAGCCCGGTCATCTTCTGTTCAATGATCTGGGTGACGCTGTTCTCCAAGGTCTCGGCCGAAGCTCCGGGATAGGAGGCCTGGATGTAGATCGACGGCGGGGCAATCGGGGGATACTGGGAGATGGGCAGATTGTAGATTGCCAGCCCCCCGACCAGCATGATGATGATGGCAATGACCCAGGCGAAAACGGGCCGTTTCAGAAAAAATTTAGACAGCATTACGCCCCTCCGTTCCTGACTTCGCTGACAGCATGGGCGTTATTTCCTTTCACCACGGCCTCTTTCGGGGGCGCCGCTTCAAAAGGGACCGTTTTCACGACGCTTCCGGGGCGAACCTTCTGTATTCCTTCGATAATCACCCGGTCGCCGGGCCCTATTCCCGAAGTGATCAGCCACTGGTCGCCGACGGCCCGCTCGATAGTCAGCATCCGCTGTCCTACTTTGTTTTCACCGTCCACAATCAGCACCAGGGGATTGCCCTTGGGGTCGCGGGAGACGGCCTGCTGGGGAATCAGGATGGCCTTTTCGCTGACCCCTTCCTGCAATACCGCCCGGACGAACATGCCGGGAAGGAGAAATCCGTCGGGGTTTGGCACGATGGCCCGCAGGATCACGGAGCCGGTGGTGGGGTCGACGCTGACATCGCGGAATTGCAGGGTTCCTTCCCGGGCGTAAGAGGTGCCGTCCTCGAGAAGTATTCGCACTTTCTTCTGGCCATCTGCTTTCTGTTGGAGGCGCCCTGACTCCAGGTTGCGTCTCAAGCGCAGCAGATCGGTGGTGGACTGGGTCACGTCAACGTAGATGGGATCCAACTGCTGGATAGTGGTCAGAGCCATGGCCTGATAGGCCCCCACCAGGGCTCCGTCGGTCACGTTGGAGCGCCCGATGCGGCCCGAGATGGGAGCAGTGATCCGGGTATAGTTCAGATTGATGCGAGCCGTTTCAACTGCCGCGCGGCCATAACGGACATCGGCCTCGATCTGTTTCAGAGCGGCCTCCGCGTCATCGTATTCCTGCTGACTGACGGCTTTTTCCGCCAGCAGGTCCCGGTAGCGTTCTACCCGCGAGCGGATGGCCGGAAGATTGGCTTCCGCTTTTCCCAATGCCGCCCTGGCATTGTCGAGGACCGCCTGAAAAGGGGCGGGATCGATCTGGTAAAGCACCTCCCCGCTCTTGACATCCGCTCCTTCCGTAAACAGGCGCTTCTGTATCAACCCATTGACCTGGGGACGGATTTCCGCAACCCGGAAGGGCGACGTCCGCCCCGGCAATTCAGTGGTCAAGGCAACCGGCGCAGCCGTTACTGTAATGACAGCCACCTCCGGAACAGGGGGCGGCGCGGATTGCTGCTGGCGGTCGCAACTGCCAAGCATGAGTCCGCCTGTCAGGATCATCAAGGCTACTGCCCATCTGGAAAAATCATAAGTGGTTGAAACACGTTGCATCGAAAAACCTCCGAGGTGAAGATTGGACCGGGTTTGAACGAATCCGCCAATACTTTTTTTAAAAAATTCAAGGGTGATCGGGATTTACTTTCCCCTGCCCAATTACCTTTTAATGGCATCCCACATGGCGCCGATAACCTGATCAATAAGAGTGCCGTTCAGTTTCATAAGCCCGGAATTATGGTCTTTGATGGAATGGACAACCGGACCGAAAATAAGGCTGAACAGCAGTATCAGTGGGAGGTCCTTGATGACCTGCTGTTGCTTGCCGGACTCGAGCAGGGCTTGAAAAGGTTCGCAGGCGCTGTCCAATTTCTGTTTCAGTTTGGCTACCCCGTAAGGAGAGTCAAAATATTGTTCAAGGAAACAAAATTCCAGACGGTTTTCAAGGAGATACCGGAAAACATTTCGGCACAGGTGAACAAAGCGCTCCCGGAAGGGCATGTCTTCCGTATAATCCTGCATAACAAAGGTTTTGTTTTTGTTTTCCAGTTCTTCGTATAAGACATGAATCAATTCGTCTTTGTCCCTGAAATAACGGTAAATGGTTCCCACGCCGACCCCGGCCCGTTCGGCAATCATCGAGGTGGGGGTGCCGTGGAAACCGTGTTCGGCAATCGATTCCAGGGTAGCTTGAAGGATAGCGGAACGTTTGTCTGTTTGCTGGTTCACCATATTCCTCCAGAGGAGAGGAGTGAATGTTCACTCCTCTTGGTTGAAACAAAATAATATTTTTTGCAGGGTGCGGAAAAAAAGTCCAGGCTTCTCCAATAAAGTTTTTTCAAGTGAGTTTAAAGCCTGAAAATCGAAAAGCAAATACTATGCTCCTTTTTCACATCTGTCAATAGCGGAATGAACGCTCACTCCGCATGGTTTATTTCCAGAAGTATGCCAAGAAATTAATTCGCATCCAAACGTTTGCGGCCTGCTGAGCAGCTTAATGGTTTGCTCCATGGCCGGATCAAAGCTGCAAGGATATTAAAATAAGGTTACAAATCATATTTCCTCTTTATCATTTTTCAAAAAAGTGTAAATTAATACCCTTTACCTGTGTTTAAAACGCCATCGGTAACGGGGAAAAAATGTTCATTGTAAACCTGAGTTATATCAAGCCGCTTGATCTGGTGGATAAGCATCTTCCCGAGCACAAGGAATTTCTGAAGGAGCAGTATGCCAGAGGGATATTCATCGCATCCGGGCGCAAGGTGCCTCGGACGGGCGGGATCATCATCGCCCGGGCAAAATCCCGCAAGGAACTCCTGGCAATTCTTGAAGCGGACCCATTTATCAAGGACGGCATTGCCGATTACGACATCACCCAATTTACTCCAAGCCTCATAGCGGAGGGGCTCGAAGCCTTAAGGGACGGATAAAAGGTGAAGGTCGGACTCGCACAGCTTGACTGCTCTGTCGGCGATGTCGAAGTGAACTGCGCCAAGATCGATCGGTTCTGCCGCCGGGCCGCCGACCAGGGATGCGGCAGCATCGTATTTCCGGAAATGTCGGATACCGGTTATGTCCCCGAGGTTATTAGCGCAAAAGCCTCCTTCTGGGACGACCTTCCCTATCAGACCGCTTGCCGCTGTGCTTCGGAGCTGAAACTGTTCGTTATCTGCGGCTTGTCCGAGCGGGAGGGGGACAGGCTTTTCAACTCCCAGGCCGTTATCGCTCCGGACGGGAGCCTTCTCGGCCGCTACCGCAAAACCCACCTTTTTACTCCCGACCCCATCCGCGAAGAGCGGATTTTTGCGCCGGGCGCATCGCTCACCCTCCTCGCCATTCAAGAACTCACCTGGGGTTTCAGTATCTGCTACGATCTCCGCTTCCCTGAGCTTTACCGCCTTCTGGCACTGCGCGGAGCCGAGGTTTTGGTCAATTCCACGGCCTGGCCGTTGAGCCGGGAAAAACACTGGGATATTCTGACCCGGGCGCGGGCCATCGAGAATCAGGCCTATTTCATCGGTGTCAACCGGGTCGGCAATGACAACGACTTCCGTTTCTGCGGCCGCAGCCGCATCGTCGATCCTTTTGGAGAGCTGGTGGCTGAGGCTTCGTCTGATCGGGAGGAACTGCAGGTTGGAGAAATCGACCCTGAAAAAATCCGCCGCTTCCGGGTCAAACTCCCTGTCTTCATGAGTCGGAGGGAGGATATCTACGGCAATTTGGAGAAGAGCTGAGAAATAAACCTGGTCGGGAATAAAATATTTTCATTGAGCAAAAGAAACGGGGCTTTATGCCCCGTTTCTTTACTCAACGCAAAGAGAATGTTATTGTTTAATTTTTTTTCGGAAGCCGAAAAGTCCAAGGAGACCCGTCCCAAGCAGTAGCATGGTGGATGGTTCTGGTACAGGAGCGGTGGTTGCGGATAGTTCAATACTATCGACTCCTCTTAAACCAGTTGTTCCGCCCATGATAAACCCCAGGACCAATACATCGTAATCCCCCGGTATCATGCCTTCGAAATGTGCGGGGGTCCAACTGCCCACCGAGGCCAAATTCCCTTCCTGCAGATAAGTTTCCCCTGCTGCATTCCCCAGAAATAGTTCCCCGTCATCTCCTCCGTTTTCGAACCAGGGGGCGAATGGGTCAAGTGAGTTCGCACCGTAATACATTCCACCCAGAATGACGGAGGCGGTCCGGTTGGTAGAGATATAGGTGAAGTCAAGGCAATAGGAATCCAGTGGCGACAGGTCTCTGACATCAATACCATAAAAGAGGAGGTTTGTATTGTCACTGGTTTGAGGAAGATGTTGGGCGTATTCCTCTGCTGCGTTAATGCCCCACCTGTTGTCATTGGGGAAATCAATCCAGACGCCAAGATTATCATCTGTCGTCGTTGCACTAATAAGGTTGATTGTCAGGGCGTGTTGGATTGTCACGCCGGAAAAATCTTCTGAAAGCAAGGTTACGGTTGCGGCCGAGACGCTGGAGGCCATGAAAAACACGCCCAGCGTTATGCCAAAAAGCAATTTTTTCATGAAGTTACCTCCTCAAAAAACTGAATTGGAATAAATCAAGATGATTTTGGGATACCATTTCCTCCAGAAGTGCCCGGGCAGCTTCCGGAGGGTTGCATTGGTAATTTCAGGATTCGTCTTCTCATGGGAAATCTTTTTATTTTTTCAGAATCCATCCCAAGGATGGGTAAAAGGTGGACCATAGCTTTTTAATTTGGAGCCTTTCAACTCGGAATTGGAACTTGAATGGCCGGAAAGCTTTTTACTAACTCTTTGGGGTTGGCTTGAAATCAGCTTTCACTATCAAAATCAAAAATTGAACCATAATCCTTTTTATTAAAGAAAAGATTTTGGAATTTTTTGAATAACAAGGATATTCATGACTTAAATAGGTTGGGTAGTGGTAAAAAAGATTACTTTTTAATGAGTTAAAGCAAAGGAGGGCGCTTTTTGATCATTTTTTTGGGGAGTGTAAAGTTTTCTGACAGAAAAAGTTGCAAGGTTTATATATATTGTTGAAATTATTAGATTTAAGGATTTCCATTGGTTTTTTTCTGCTGAGAAGGAATTTCCGCCGGGTAAACGATTTCTGAAATATTCTTGAGTTTCATTTTTGGGGGAGGTTTTGAGGCTTGTAAAAGGGGAAGCTTATTCCCTCCCGCAACCAAAGTGCAAACTTATAATAAATTCATGGTATTAGGCGATTCTTTTCCGGAATCTATTTTTTTGTTGCCAAAGGAAAATTGATCAGGGACCAGGCAACAACAGCTACATAAGTCAAAAGGGGTTTGCTTCCTGTTTTTTATGTAAAAATCAAAATCAGAAATTATTGTCGAAAAACCTTACATTTTTTATAATTTTTTATTAATACTTGTTCTTGAATCTTGAGTTTTTTTATTTCGGAATATTTTAACTTGATGTTTTTTTTATGATTTATTTGTTTTGTGTATTTTGGGGAGGAGGCAAAGGGGTAGTCGAAAAAGTTTACATTTTGGTAGGTGAGCACTTACTAAGGCGAACGTTAATTATTAGCCTATGGGGCTGGGCTCCCCATTCAAAGGGTCGCATAAACCCATCCATGGGCGCTTAGCTGCCGCCGTCCGGGCGGCAGATGCCCTTTTCATGGGCAGCCCAACCCCATGGTTTGCTATTGTCTGATGTCGAGTAAACAAGTTTCGCCTTAGTACTTTCAGGAAACCCATCAGAATAGAAAGGCTTTATTTAATTCAAAGAGGAGATTTCTAAAATACCAGATGAGCTAAGTATCAAATAAAACATTGCCATTAAACACCAAAAAGCTTTCCATGAATTGGACAGGCTTTTTTTTCATTGATTCCTGGTCATAGGTGGTTTTTGAAAGAAGTTTTGATCAATTCGTTTTTTTTCCGACATGTTCCGATTACCCATTGTCTATGGGGCAAACAATAAATTTATATGGTAAATAGGATAATTCATCCCTTGGGGCCACTGTTTAACCATGCTTTGGAATAATAACCGTCAATTAATGGCATTCGATCTGGCAAAGGACAACACCCTACCCGAAAAGTGTTCCACACGGTTTTCTCTTCCAATAAAGATATGCCCGAAGATTTTCGCTCAGTAGGAATGGAAATGTCGTCAACAGGAGTTGGTAGGCCCGGCGGAAGTCAACGGCCGAAAATAAATAATATAGTGAGAGAACAACACAAAACCGCACGAAAAACTGGGAACCGATGACCCTCGTCGGGGCATCGACTTCCAAGGTTGTTTGAAAACAAAGCCTCTCTCCTCAGCCTTTTGGAAAGAAAGCCGACACCTCGTTGTATGATGTTTTTTTTCTAACATTCTGAACAAAAATCCCCCCCTATTTCTCCTTCCGGGTTTGGTAAGAACAATCTCAGGGCAACTACAGCCACGATCATTACGAGAGTCGAGAATCTTTACACAAAAGGGCAGGAGCATTTAAGGGTCCTCTCATTAAGCCGCTTGGATAAATGAAAGGTTATATAAATACATTGGGTTGAAAATTTCATTTAAGAAAGGAGACCTGTCGAAAAGATTTACATCTTTGAAAAACCTAATCTTTGTCTTAAAAAATTTAAATGAATTCAATAGGTTGAAATTTGGCACAAGTTTCGCTAAAAAACATGACAAGGTAAAATGTAGAAATAATGAAAATTTTCTCATCGCATTTAAATCGGCTGAATTATCTAATTTCCAATCTTTCACCTGCCGTTATTCCTTTTTGCCTTCCAGAGCGTAATTTCAAAAAAATCGATTCTTAACCGTTTGCCAGTAGAATTCTTGCAGGACCTTTCTCATGGATCTGTTCCTGTCAGCCATTCTTTTTGAAGCCGCATCCCGGTTAACAGTGGACGGAAAACTACGGGTTTTGAACACAACTGAGCGCCGGCTTGCCGTCTAGGGCAAGGCGGCGTTTTTGTTGGCGGATTTTCGGGTCTGAACAAAGGGAAGGGGCCTCTTCGGTTCGGAAAATTCCAACCAAGCTGAATAGCTCTTATTCAGATGCAATGAGAAAAGGAGGGAAAAATGAAGCAGCGAAATTAGCCATCGTCTTTGCCCCAGGCCCCTTATTCTTTTCTTTAAATCTGATGGGTTCGGGCCTCAATCCCTGACCTGTTCCGCAAAAGTGAGGAGGTGTAGAAATGAAACAGAAGAGTTACAGACGATTTCGGTCCTTCCTTTTCGCCGCCGCTTTGGTTATAGCGGTTTCCGCTGTCATCCCCGCCGAAGAGGCCACCGCGACTATCACCCTTGCCCCCAGTCTCCCCTCCGGCGCGGCGGTGGGATCGAGCATCACCTGGGCCGCATCCAGTTCCGACTTCGCGGCCGTGCATTACCGGTTTTCAATTCAGCGCCTGGGCGGTTCAAAGATGATCGTGCGCGACTTTGATATCTACAACTCATTTGAATGGACGCCTCTGGAAGAAGGTGCGTATTACCTCTCTGTGGTGGCCAGGGATGCGAATGGGGAACTGCAAGTGGCAGGTGAATCCTATTTTGTCAGTTCCCGAATTGCAGGAAGCGATCCCGTGATCACGGCGACCCCACATCCGCTGGTTGCACTCTATAGCATTCCCCCCTGCATTGCGGGTTCAAAGGTTCGCGTCCAGTTTCGCGCCCAGGGCGGTGAGGCATGGAAATCAACGCCTTACAAATTCTCCCGGCCGTTTTGCAGCACAAACTTTCTCGTTGCCGGCATGACGGCGGAGACCGTTTACGAGATGCGCCACGAAATTACTTTCGGCAAACATTATCATGAAATTTCCCCAAGCGCGTTTTTTACGACCGGAGCGCCGGAGATCCCGGCTTGGGACTTCGTGACCACTCTCGGTCCGGAGCCCGGCACCGGTCTCTCCGATGATGTCCTTGTCCATGCCGTGCTTTTCGGCGGAGAAGGACAAAACCTCGGGCTGGCATGCCCCGTGGCAACTGACCTGAATGGAAACCTGCTCTGGTACTATAAGGAGCCTCTGGTTTTACCAGGCTTCCTGATGTCCTTTCCGCCTTCGGTATCCGGAACATTCCTTATTCCCATGGCCAGACCACCTATTCCGGGTGTTATCCCCGGGCCGATCCTGGGGCAGCGTCTGAGGGAAATCGACCTGGCGGGAAACACCATTCGTGAAACCAACGTGGAACGCATAAACGAGCAGTTGGCCATGATGGGCTACGACCCTATTTATTACTTCCACCATGATGCCCGGCGCCTGCCCAACGGGCATACCTTGGTGATGGCCGGAGTTGAGAAGATCCTCGAAGATGTTCAGGGCGACGGACCCGTGGACGTGGTTGGTGATATGGTCATCGATCTGGACAAAAACTTCCAAGTGGCCTGGGCCTGGAGCACATTCGGCCACGATGAATTGCCCGTGACCCGTCGGGCGCTCCGCGACGAAGTTTGTGCCGGCGTACCGGGGATGGGCAATGTTTGCGGCCCTTTGCGCAAGCTGGGTGACGGTCCGGGGCAGGCTCCCGTGGCCCACGATTGGACACACGGCAATACGGTCACCTACACACCGGCGGACGGAAATATTATTCTCTCTTTCCGTCACCAGGACTGGGTGATCAAGGTCGATTACGATGACGGCAGGGGGGCGGGAGAGATTCTTTGGAGACTCGGCGAGGGAGGAGACTTTCAAATCGAGCAGGCGCTTCCCGCGGAGGACCCGCATCCATGGTTTTCCGGCCAGCACCAGCCCTTGCTCTACGCCCAAAACGAGTTGGTGCTTTACGACAACTCGAACGCCCGGAATGATGAAGACCCCACCGCAAACAGCCGGGGCCAGGTGTATCTCCTGGACGAAAAATCCCTAACAGCGGCTTTGGTGACCAACGCCGATCTCGGCGTCTATGCTTCTTTTCTCGGAAGCGCCCAGAAGATCTCCAATGGAAACTACCATTTCCTGTCCGGCGGAATAGCAGGGGATCAACCATCTCCCATTCCCGGTTTCCCAGCCGGCCTCAGTGAATCCACGGAGACCGATCCAGAGGGACTCATCACCTACACCCTGCAGGCGCCTTTTCACACGACGTACCGCTCGTTCCGGATGAAAAGCATGTACCGCCTTGCAGGAATTCCCGGGGATGTCGACGGTGACAGCGATGTAGACCGTATGGATCTGCTTCAGATCACCTCCAAGCTGAACCAGCAGCCTGCTGATCCCTACGATCCCTGCGACCTGAATGGCGACGGATCGATTACCTTTGAAGACCTCACTGCGGCGATAGGTCAATGCACTCTGCCGCATTGCAAGCCGCTGTACTGGATGTCTCCCGTGATTGGGTATTAGGAACTAAACTGAAAGTTTTCGAACATTATTCAACCTCGACAGTCGTCATTCCGGACGCAGCGACCCGGAATGACGACATGCCGTCGTTTTCTGAGAGCCGGTAACCGCACAAACTATCCCTGGAATTTGTAAAGAATACCGACAGGTCCAGGTATGACAGTTTCTTTCTGGCATTCCGGACTTAAATATTTTTATTCGGCTTTTGCCGGGAAGCTGCCGCGGGAAGGGCAGAAACGGTAATTTTAATGTCGGGAATCTTTACAGAAAAGGGTGGCAAATTTTAATACTTTTATCATTAAACCGGCCTGGCAAAAAAAGGTTTTGTGAATACATTATGTTGAGGACTTCACCCAGGAGAGAGAGTCTGTCGAGAATGTTTACATTTCTGGATTTTTTAACCCCGACAAAATAAACCTAATTAATTTCAAGTAATTAGAATTTGGCACGGGTTTCGCTTAATTTAATTTTCAAGGTAAAATGCAGAAATAATGAAAAATTTCTTATCACATTAAAATCTGCTGAATCATGTAATCTTCCATCTTTCTTTTGCCGTTATTCTTTTTTGCCTTCCAGAGAGTAGTTTCCAAAAAAACGATTTTTTACTGATTTCTGAAAGAAGTTTTGCAGGACTTTTCTCATGGATTTGTTCCTGTCAGCTTTTTTTCTTGAAGCCGCATCCCGTTTAATCGGGAATGGAAAGCTACGGGCTTTGTACACACACGGGAACGCCGGCTTGCCGATCAGGGCAAGACGGCGTTTTTGTTTGCGGACATTTGGGCCTGAGCCGGGGGAAGGTTTTCCATCGGTTCCGGAAACTTCTAACCGATCTGAATTATTCCCATTCAGATACAACGTGAAAAGGAGGGAAAAATGAAGCAGCGAAGTTGGATAACGTCTTTGTTGTGGGCCGCTCTTCTGCTCTTGCCGGCAACGGCTATGGGTTTGAGCCAGGCCGATTTCAAGCCGCTTGCCACCGGCGGGTTCAGCGACCCCCCCATCGATAACTCCGCTAACAGCTACTCCTGGGGCCTCACCGAATTCAACGGTGATGTCTACGTTTCCACCGGTCGCCATCATTTCTATAGCATGTTGACGGCCATAGGAGCCATGGTGGGTTTGGGTATTGATCCCGGGGCATTTATTGAGGCGCCTCCTGATCCTGATTCATGGCTACATTATGAAACTGGTGGGGCAACTGAAGCTTGGGCCGATGCTCATCGCGCAGAAATATGGCGGCTCAGGAATGGTGTATGGGCGCGAGTCCACCAGTCAGACACTTATTTCCTAGATTTTGCACATGCCATCTATAACCCCCTGTTGGGTGGTCTTCCTTTGATTGGAACCTATCCCACAGCCTACGCCTACCGGACCCTCGGGACCTTTAACGGCTATATTTATGCTCTTGGCGTTGGTACCTGGATGCCCCCGATTGCAAATACAACTGTCTTGCGATCAGCTGATGGTGACACTTGGGAAGATGTAACCGGGAACCTGGCGGAAACCACCAATATAAGGAGTTTTACAAAATGGGGGGACCACGTCTATGTCGCGGTAGCGGTTCCAGGTGCTGGTGTATCGGGTGGAGCCGGTTGTGTCGTGTACAGAAAAAGTAACGATGAGTTAGCGGGCGTATACTGGGAACCAGTCAGTGAGGTCGGCTTTGGCGACGTCCTGAACGAGGAGATTTACTATCTTCAGGTCTTCAACGGTTGCCTCTACGCCTCCACTGTAAACTATGTCAACGGCTTCGAGGTCTGGAAAACCGACGGCACGATGGTGAATGGGAAGTTCGTGTGGACGCAGGTTATCAAGGACGGCTTCGGAGACACCTGGTGCCAATACGGAATGCACATGGAGGTTTTCGGGGATTACCTGTATGTGGGTACTGCGTCTGGTGCCGGTATGGTCCAGAAAAATCAGGAGGTGGTTGGGAGCCGGGCCACGGATATTATCCGGATCGATAAAAACGACAATGCCGAACTGGTTGTCGGCGCTTACTCTCCCCCGGATCCGCCTGAGGGGTATCCGACCACCAGGGTCCCCTTGAGCGGGCTGGATGCGGGTTTTGGTAACCCCCTGAACGTCTATTCGTGGCATATGGGTGTGTACCAGAATTCGCTCATTGTCGGAACCTTCGATATGACCGGAATTATGCTTTATATAATCAAAGACCAGATTCTGTCCGATCCTGCGGGCGCGATGGCGGCGATTCAATCTCTCGTGCCTTCCAGCAACTCGATTCCGCCGGAGCAGCTTGAAGCTCTCCAAAATCTGGATCTGACCGAAATCATAGACGCAGAAACGGCAGGCCAGATTATCGATTATCTGATTGCGAATTTCGGTGGGGGGGACTTGTGGCAAACCCAGGACGGGATCACCTGGACTCCGATCACCCTGAGCGGTTTCAAAAACTGGCTCAACTACGGATTCCGCAGAGTCGTTCCGGTTCAGCTGAACGGTGAAGAAGTCCTTTTCCTGGGCACGGCCAATCCATTTACCGGCGTACCGGGAGGGGGCTGTGAAGTCTGGGCCAACCTGTCGGCTCCAGCTCCGGATGGAGACATCAACGACGATGGGATCATCGACCGCAGCGACGTCAATATCATCAACTCCTACCGAGACCAACCTGCGTCGGTCTACCCCGATTGTGATATTGACGGTGACGGCACCATCACCATTCTGGATGCCCGGAAGCTGACGACCATGTGCACCTATCCACGATGTGCAACTGCGCCAGCGCCATAAACTTTATAAAGGAGAGAAAGGAGGAGGGAGATGAAAAAACTGGTATTGTGTTTGAGTTTGATATTGGCCATTGCTTTTGGGGGCCAAGCCTTGGCAGCCACGTTATATTTCAGCCCAATTATAGCTCCCATTACCGTCGGTGAATCGGTGGACATCGATGTAATTTTTGCAGAATTCGAAGGCAATGTGGGGGCTTTCGATTTTGATGTTCTCTTTAACGATGCAGTTCTGGTCTTTGATTCCTACAGCCTGACCGAAAACCTTGGGAACATCTCTATGGGCGATGCAGATGACTGGAGTTGGGGAAATCTGGGCGGCGGAACCGTCAACCTGGCCGAGTTGTCCTGGCTTGAGGATTTGAGTTTCCAGACGGATCCTTTAACCCTGGCAACCCTCACTTTTACAGGAATCGGCGCAGGGACAAGTTTTTTGTCTTTTAACAATGTCCTGATCGGTGATTGGTCTGGAGATTCAATAGGTTCCTTTTCAAGTTTCAACCTCACGTGTGTTGCTGCGCCCGTGCCGGAACCTGGAACCTTTCTTCTGTTCGGGGTAGGTATCCTCGGTCTGGTGGCCGTAAGGGTTAGAGGAAGCCGAAAAGGATAAAGTATGGGAAATTAATTCCAGATGTAAAAAAGACGGGGTCATCAATCTTGGCCCCGTCTTTTTTTGGGAAAATGAATTTTGAAAAAATGCCCCACCTTCATCAAATAATGACCGCAATAAGATTTGAAGCGTCCTACGGCCTGCCGCCCTGTTGAGAAGTCATTTTTTTCGTCATCAAAAAAGAGAGAATGATGCATCAGGAAAAATATTTTTCCTGATGCATTTGTTTTTTCGCACCATCGCAAGATTCGGGTGGTTTGGGTGGAGAAACAGGGGTAAATTGAAATTATGAATAATTGGGATTTTTTACAGCAAGCCCAGGATTACCGGCGAATTGAAAAGGCGATTCGCTTTCTTGAAGAACATTTCCGGGAGCAGCCGAGCCTGGATGAAATCGCCGCCGCCGTGCATCTCAGCAACTACCATTTTCAGCGTCTTTTCAAACGCTGGGCGGGCGTCACCCCGATCCAGTTTCTTCACGCACTGACCCTCGATTACACCAAGGAAAAGCTGGATGAATCCCGCAGTCTCCTCGATGTTTCCCTCGACGCCGGTCTGTCCGGGCCCGCCCGCCTCCATGATCTGTTCGTCACCTTCGAGGCTGTGACCCCGGGTGAATACAAGAAGATGGGGGCCGGGGTTGATATCGAATACGGTTTCCATCCCACCCCTTTCGGCGAATGCCTGCTGGCCATGACCGGCAGGGGAGTCTGTCATCTCGCTTTTGTGGAGGATGAGGACAGGATGGCGGCCTTTGAGGTGCTACGAGAAAGCTGGCCCCGCGCGAACTTCCGGGAAAACAAAAAATCCACTCTCGTCCTTATGAAAGACATCTTCACTCCTGATCGCCGGGACCGGCCGTTTCATCTTTTTCTCAAAGGGACCAATTTCCAGGTTCAGGTCTGGAGATGTCTGGTTGCTCTGCCCAAGGGAAAAATCTTCAGTTATCAGGACGTGGCTGCCTTGCTGGGCCAGCCGAGATCGGTACGGGCGGTAGCCAAAGCCATTGCCGCCAATCCGGTCGGTTACCTGATCCCCTGTCACCGGGTCATTGCCAGCTCGGGAGCCATCCACCGTTATCGCTGGGGAACGGCCAGAAAGAAAGCCATCCTGGGCCGGGAAGCTTTTGAGAGTATTTAAGACTTCATAACTTTTGGGGAAATTCAGGGACTTTTCGGTTTTCGCGAGATCAGCCAGTAGGTGACCCCCAAGGCCAGGACCAGAGCGGCGGTCGACCAGACATACTTGTACTCCAGGTCGCGGTAGTCGAAAACGATCACTTTCCGGGCGATGGCCATCAGGGCGGTTGCGATGACCAGCTTGACGTGGATCACGTCATCCCGCAGATATAGGGTGATGTTGATAAAAATTTCGATGGCGATGAGGACGGCCAGAAAGGAGCCGAAGGTTGTCAGGATGTCGCCGATATTGAGAAGCAGAAAAGGGGGTTCCGCCAGGCGCTGATAAAGGACGTAAACAACATCGCCGATGCCCCACAAAATGACGAAAACCATCAGGACGGCAAGAATGCGGACCGCCTGTTTGATGATACGATGGAGGAAGCGGATCAGCGGGTCTTTCTGCTCAAGGGAAAAGCCCCCGTGCTCATCGTCATATTCTCCTGCATCCCTGATTTCGTATTCTTCCATATAGATAGAACCGCGCTTTTGGAAAAGGAAGGTTCTTCAACTTCTGCGGACCCTGTTTCTTTAATAATTATCATAAAAACTCAGGCTTGCCAGACAACCTTCCTGAATGGTCCGCCCGCATCCCTGGATCATCAAATAAAGCCTTGGCATTCCTAACCTGTTGAGTTAGAATTATTTTCCGTTTGAAATATCTTTCTCGCGGGAAAGGTTGGAGCCTTCGGCCTCTCGCTGAACACAACATTCTGTGATACGGAGAAATAAGGTGGAAAAAAAGATTCATGAGCTTAAAGCCTCCCCAACCGGCAGCACGAGGTTTCCCTGCCTTCTGGACTCTATCGGCAACACCCCTCTGGTCGAACTCACCCGGGTCCGGCCGCAGAAGGGAGCGAGGATTTTCGCCAAGCTTGAAGGGCACAATCCGGGCGGTTCGGTGAAGGACCGGCCCGCTTACTGGATGATCAAGGTGGCCGAAGAGAAAGGCCTCCTGGATCACAGCAAGACCATTCTTGAACCGACTTCGGGAAATACCGGCATAGGTCTGGCCATGGTGGCGGCCTGCAAAGGCTACCGTATCAAGCTGACCCTGCCGGAATGCGTCAGCGTCGAGCGGCGCCAGGTTCTTTTGGCCTATGGTGCGGAGCTGATTCTGACCCCGGCCCATGAGCGCACCGACGGCGCGATCCGCGAGGCCCACCGTCTGCTGGCCGACAATCCGGACCGTTTCTACATGCCCAATCAATTTTCCAATCCGGCCAACTGGCTGAGCCATTATGAATCGACAGGTCCGGAGATAATCGAGCAGACCGGGGGCAATATTGCCGGTTTTGTGGCCGGCATGGGAACTACCGGAACCCTGATGGGGGTGGCCCGGTGTCTCAAGGAATTCAATCCCAAAATTCAGATCATCGGCGCCGAGCCTCATGAGGGACATGCCATTCAGGGGCTCAAGAACATGAATGAGGCCATAGTTCCACAGATTTACGAGCGTGACCGGCTCGACCGGGTAGTCGAGGTCGATGACCGTTCGGCCTTTTCCATGGCCAACCGTCTGGCCCTGGAAGAGGGCATTTTTGCAGGCATGAGCAGCGGCGCGGCGGTCCATGCGGCTATCCAGGTTGCTACCGACTTTTCCCCCGATGACATCCTGGTCGTCCTTCTCCCCGACCGGGGTGATCGCTATCTCTCCACCAACCTGTTCCGCTCGGTATGTGCCGAGTGTCCGCCCTGATAGCTTCATCCCCCTGAAAACCTTTAGCGCCGGAGGTTTTTCTCCGGCGTTTTTCGTCGCAGAATTTTTTGCACCGAGGCGGTGAACGCATGACCTTGGAAGCCATCTTTTTCGATGTCGGGAATGTGCTCGTCGAAGTGTGCTACGAGCCGCTGTTTGCTGCTCTCGAAATGGATTATGGCATAAATCCAGCGATTGCCGCCAAGCTGGCTGAGGAGGGCGGTTTGGTTCGCCGCTATAACCTTGGCCGCATTAATTCCGCCCGGTTTTTCACCGAGGCCAGGGATATGCTCGGTTTCCCCGGTTCCCTGAGCGAAATGGAATCTTTGTGGTGTGGTATTTTCAGACCCCTGGAGGCCAATATGGCCTGGGTGAAACTCCTGGCCAAGAGATTACCCTTGGCCCTCATATCCAACACCAACGCCTCCCATTGTGCTTTTCTGGAAGCTCGCTACGATATCTTTGCCCTTTTTCAACACAAAATTTACTCACATCTCGTAGGACTGGTGAAGCCCGATCCGCGAATTTTCGAACTGGCCCTGCAGCGCATGAATGTTAGGGCCGACAAGGCCCTATTTATCGACGACCAGGCGGACAATGTTAAAGCCGCGGAAGCCCTCGGTTTCAATACCCTTCATCTGGAAACCCCGACATCCCTGCCCGAGAGGTTGCTCGGTGCTCTGAAAGCCTGAACGTCAGGGACACTAGCCACAGTTCCCGGAGTCAGGCTCCAGGTTTTCCCTTCCGGCCTTTTTTGGTTATTTTCCTTTTTTCAAGCCGATAGATTTTCTCGCCGGGCGATGGGCCCGGTTTTTGTGGGGCCTTGTGATTCAAGCGGTGGTGATGATAAAGAATGTTCACCAGCCAGGTCAAAAAGAGGGAGAGCAGCAAAATAGTTAAGGAATAATAGAGGCTGCTCAGCAGGTCAGGATTGACTATCAGAACCAGAGCGAGCATCAGCATCATGATCCCGGAAAGAAGTTTCAGCGTTCGTCCCTGCCATTCACTCATTTTTCTTGCCCCCAGGGTCACAGTGAAGCCGATGACAATCAACAGCAACGGAATTACATAAACCACATTGTAAAGACCGAGATAGGCATAATGCTTCCACGGCTGGAGGTTGTGCATGGTCAGCAGGCGGGTGTAGATCATGGGAAAACCTGCCGTGCAAAGAAGCTCATAGGAATTCGCGGCTAGGGCCAGCACCACCGTGCCGAGAAGAATGGATGGTAAGCTGGCCTGGGTTCTTAACCAGCGCATTCTTTTGAAAAGCCGGGATTTTGATTTTTCGGAAATTGAGAGGGAAATGCCTTGTTTGAAAAAGAAAAAATCCTTGATGTTGATGAGGGCCAACATGAGGGCGACCAGTCCCGCCGCCCGGGTAATGGCGGACATCTGGCCGGCAATCAGAAAAAGGTTGAGCCAGGCGGCCATGAACAGAAAGTAGATGAAGCCTGAAAAAAAAACGAATGTCCCGCCGATCACAAGCATGGTCCGGCGGGAATGGGCATGAACCAGCAGCCCGAGCAGAAAGACGAGAACGAAAAAGGCACAGGGATTGAAGCTGTCCACCAGGCCCAGCACCAGGGTCAGGGCCGGAAGTGACAGGTCTGCGGTCTCCACCTGGCCGAAAAGGGGCAGGTCGATGCTGGATGCATCCCCGGGTGCGGTCCGTCGCTCCAAGGCTTCCGGTGGTGGGCGGGGCTCGATTTTTCCGTTCCCGCCCAGCAGATGATGCGCATCGTCAGGGCAGTCCCGTTCCAGGCATTCGCGGATTTTGGACTCGATCTCCTCAGCAATTCCGGTGTTGAAGCCGATCCAGACATGGTCCCCCAGAACCGTAGTGGGGGTGCTTATCATTTCATAGCCGGCGGCCTCGGAAAGGGCGGCCATCAGTTCCAGGTTTTCTCTTTCTTTCCAGACGTCGTAGGCGGTGATTTCCAGGCGCGGGAATTTCTTTCGCAGTGTTTCCAGAAAAGGTTTTTCCTCCCGGCAATGGGGACAGTTCTCAGCGAAGAAAAAGTGGATTTTGACCGGCCTGTCCCTTTCACGATCCGAGTTGTCCTGTCCAGCCGCGGCTACCAGGGCAACGGGGTTCATCAGGCAGAAAAACAGTAAGGGAAATATCCATCGCACTCTGACCTTGACCTTTCCTGGGTGGTTGCAGGCGGCAGCGGAAAAGGAAGGGCGGTGACCTATCCGGTTAAAAAAAATTTTACCAGGAAACAGCGGATTCTAAAGTCATTGGTGCCAGGCAAAGGGAGCCCCCAAGACCTCCCGGGAACCGTTCAGCCGCTGTTTTCCCAGTCAAAGATCATAGCGGATCAAACGACGCTTTTTATTTTTATAAAAAGGTTTTTCCGAATTTTTAATCTGCTATGCTGTTAATTAATCCGTGCGGTGGAGATTTGCCCGGCGATGGCGCCCCTTCATTCGTCAGCTCGGTCTGGCTTTCCTTTCCTGCGGGACTGCGAAGAAAAACAAACAATGTTATATTGGATTCTTTTTGAGGAGGGCCAGGTGACGGATGCGAGTATCGTTGCTGGTTCCTTAATAAAACTTTCTCTTTTCAGATTTTTTATAAAAATAAGCTGGTTATAGCTCTTTGAAAAAAAAATAGACCACGGCCGTTATTCTTGCATAAAACATTTGACATAAAAATAGAACGTTGTTATATTTTTTTCACCTTTTGTTTTTCCATTATCTTTACTTTTTAAATACGGACAGCTAAACGCAAGGGGGTACGAACATGGAGAAGTTCTATTCTGATTTCACGGCAAGCCAGGAAAAAGCCAGACAAGTGGTGGGCAGGCCCCTCACTTTTGCGGAGAAGGTCCTCTACGGCCATACCTGGGAGCCGGCGTCCAAAAAGCTTGAACGGGGCGTCGATTATGTCGACCTCAAACCCGACCGGGTGGCTATGCAGGATGCCACCGCCCAGATGGCTATTCTTCAGTTTATGATTTCCGGCCGCGAAACTACTGCGGTTCCGACCAGTATCCATTGCGACCACCTGATCCGGGCCGAAAACGATGCCGTCAGCGATTTGATGGTAGCGATGAAAGAGAATAGAGAGGTTTATGATTTCCTGGAAAGCGCGGGGCGTCGCTACGGCATGGATTACTGGCGTCCTGCAGCAGGGATCATCCATCAGGTGGTGCTGGAGGAGTACGCCTTCCCCGGCGGCATGATGATCGGGACCGACTCCCACACCCCCCAGGCCGGCGGTCTGGGCATGGTCGCCGTCGGTGTCGGTGGTGCGGACGCTGTGGATGTCATGAGCGGGATGGCCTGGGAGCTCAAATTCCCCAAAGTGATCGGCGTCAAACTGACCGGCAGTATCAAAGGTTGGGCCGCGCCCAAGGATGTCATTCTCAAGCTGGCCGGCATTCTCACCGTCAAAGGTGCCACCGGCGCTATCGTTGAATACTTCGGCCCCGGAACCGAGACCATCTCCTGCACCGGCAAGTCGACCATTACCAACATGGGGGCGGAGATCGGCGCGACCTGCTCCATCTTCCCCTATGACCGGAAGATGAACGAATTCCTGAAGTCCACCGGCCGGGCCGATGTTGCCGAGTTGGCCGAAAAACACAAGGATTCCCTGCGGGCTGATTTCGAAGTCTATGCCGACCCGGAAAAATATTATGATCAGGTCATCGAAATCAATCTCGACGAACTGGAACCGCACCTCAACGGCCCCTTTACTCCCGACAAGGCCTGGCCCATCTCCAAGATGAAGGAAGCCGTGGCCGAAAACGATTATCCGGCGAAGGTCAGCGCTGCCCTGGTTGGGAGTTGCACCAACGCCAGCTATGAAGATCTCGACCGTTGCGCCTCCCTGGTCAAGCAGGCTGTGGGCAAAGGCCTGAAGGCGCAGTGCCCCTATCTCATCAATCCCGGCTCCATGCGGATCAAGGAGACTATTGACCGGGATGGTATTCTCAGTGCTTTGCAGGAATTCGGCGGAACCGTCTTCACCAACGCCTGTGGTCCCTGTATCGGCATGTGGAACCGCAAGGACGTCAAAAAAGGGGAAAAGAATTCCATCGTCACTTCCTACAACCGCAACTTTGCAAAGCGCAACGACGGCAATCCCGGAACCATGGCTTTTGTCTGCAGTCCCGAGACCGTTACCCTGCTCGCCATTGCCGGACGTCTGGACTTTAATCCCGCTACCGATGAACTGGTCAATGACAAGGGCGAAAAAGTCAAACTCGAGCCGCCCGTTGGAAGGGAACTTCCCGAAGCCGGTTACGAGCCCGATAAGGGCGGCCTGATCCGCAAAAAGCCGAGCACCGAGATCAAGGTCAAAATCGATCCGGGGAGCGAAAGGATTCAGGAGCTCAGTCCCTTTGAACCCTGGGACGGCCAGGATTTCGTCAACTGCAACATACTTCTCAAAGCCAAGGGAAAATGTACCACCGACCATATCTCCATGGCCGGCCCCTGGCTCAAATACCGCGGCCACCTTGACAACATCAGCAACAATATGTTCCTGGGGGCGGTCAACGCGTTTATCGATAAACCGGGTGAAATCCTCAATGCCTTTACCCAGAATTATGAGGAACCTCATGTCGTGGCCAGGGATTTCAAACGCCGGGGCGTCAGCTGGGTTGTAATCGGCGAGGAGAACTACGGCGAGGGCTCGTCCCGCGAACATGCCGCCATGGAGCCCCGCTATCTGGGCTGCAAAGCGGTTATCACCAAGAGCTTTGCCCGTATCCATGAAACAAACCTGAAAAAGCAGGGTGTTCTGGCCCTGACCTTCGCCGATCCCGCGGACTACGACAAGATCGGGGAGACCGACCAGGTGACCATCAACGTTTCCCAGATCAAGCCGGGTGAACAGCTCAAGATGACCATCGATCACAATGACGGCAACATCGAGGAGGTCATGCTCAATCATACCTACAATGAAAATCAGATTGAATGGTTCAAGGCCGGCTCCGCTCTCAATCTGATTTACGAGAAAATGAATAAGAATAAAGGTAAGGGTTGATGAAACCTTGAAAATTAATTAATGCCGGATTGCTCCGGCCGCAAGGTTCGGAGCAACCGGCAAATTCATTAAAAGGGTGGAAAAAATATGGCACAACGTGGAATTAGAGAATGGGATGCCAAAAGGCTCATTGTTGACAACATCGACTTCCCGCTCACCCATGACATGGCTTTGATCAGGCCGCATTCCGACATCGACGAAATCCGCAAGGAGCACAGCTTTCTGTCGGGGAAACTGGTCGCCAAGCCGGATATGCTGGTGGGAAAACGCGGCAAGCATAACCTGGTTCTTCTCAACAAGGACTTTGACGAGTGTATTGAGTGGATAAAGAAAAAGAGATCGGGTCCGGTGCGCATCGGTCCGGCCAAAGCTGAGTTGACCCACTTCCTGGTCGAACCTTTCGTTCCTCATGAGCACGAATATTATGTGGCGATCCAGGCGGAAAGGGATTGCGACGTTATTTATATCTCCGACCAGGGCGGCGTCGATGTCGAGGCCAACTGGGACAAGGTCAAAGAGATACGGGTTCCGATGGATGAGCTGTTGCAGGAGGAGCAGGTTCTGGAAGTTCTCAATCAGCCCATCATCGCCAAATTTGCAGCGGCCCTGCACAAGGTTTTTGCCGATCTGGATTTCGTTTATCTGGAGATCAACCCCATCGCCCTGGTGGGGGATAAAGTCCATATGCTCGATACGGTGGCCAAACTGGACGACACGGCCGCCTTTCGCAACAAGGAAAAATGGGACGGCGTGCCGTTTCCGGCGCCATTCGGTTCCACAACCACTCCGGAGGAGCGGTATATCAACGAGCTTGACTCAAAAACCGGGGCTTCGCTTAAACTCAAGGTCCTCAACCCGGAAGGCCGGATCTGGACCATGGTCGCCGGCGGTGGGGCCAGCGTGGTTTATGCCGATACCATTGTCGATCTCGGTTTCGGCGAGGAGATGGCAAATTATGGAGAGTACAGCGGCGACCCCAATCAGGAACTGACCTATGAGTATGCCAAAACGGTTATCGATCTCATGACCCGTCATCGCAGCGACAAACCCAAGGTTCTGCTGATCGGCGGCGGAATCGCCAACTTCACCGATGTTGCCAAAACCTTTACCGGTATCATCATGGCATTGAAAGATTACCGGGAGAAACTGATCGAAAGCCAGGTCAGCATCTATGTGCGCAGAGGAGGCCCGAACTACAAAGAAGGCCTTGAGAAGATGGAAGAAACCGGCAAAATTTTAGGCGTGCCGGTACATGTATACGGGCCGGAAACGCATATGACCCGCATTATCAGCATGGCATTGGGAGGCTAAGATGAACGATTACAACCTTTATGACAAGAACTCACAGGCAATCATCTATGGTTCCCAGGTCAATGCTGTCCAGAGAATGCTCGATTTCGACTACCTTTGCGGCAGGCAAAAGCCCAGCGTGGCGGCCATTGTCAATCCCAGCCGGGAAAGTCTGGTCAAGGTCTTTTTCAGCCAGCATGAGATCATGGTTCCGGAATACAAAAGTCTGGCGAAAGCGGCTGCCGAACACCCGACAGCCGACATCCTGATCAATTTTTCCTCTTTCCGTTCAGCTTATGCCACATCGAGAGAGGCGCTGGAGCTGGATTCCATCAAGGTCGTGGTGATTATTGCCGAGGGCATCCCTGAAAGGGATACGCGCAAGCTCATTGCGCTGGCCAAGAAAACAGGAAAAACCATCATCGGTCCTGCCACGGTCGGCGGCATCAAAGCCGGATGCTTCAAAATCGGCAACACGGCAGGGAAGATCGACAACATCATAGCTTCGAAGCTTTTCCGGCCCGGCTCCGTCGGTGTCGTTTCCAAATCGGGTGGTCTGTCCAACGAAATTTACAATATCGTGGCTCTCAATGCCGACGGTATCAATGAAGGTGTTGCCATCGGCGGTGACCGCTGGCCCGGCTCCGACTATCTTGATCATCTCCTCCGCTACGAAAAGAATCCGGACATCAAATTCACGGTGGCCCTGGGTGAAATCGGCGGCCGTGACGAGTACGAAATCATTGACGCCATTAAAGCCGGGAAAATCACCAAGCCGCTGATCATGTGGGTTTCCGGTACCTGTGCCAAGATGTTCCACAGTGGTGTTCAGTTCGGCCATGCAGGTGCGGCCAGCGGCGCCGATGACGAGTCGGCCCAGGCCAAGAACCAAGCCCTCAAGGAGGCCGGCGTCATCGTACCTAATTCCTTTGATGATTTCGGCGAAAAAGTCAGGGAAACTTATGAACGGCTCAAGGCGGAAGGCGCCATCAAGGAAGAAGAACTTCCTTCCGTGCCCAAGTTCCCGGTTCCTCTCAAAGAGGCTCTCTCCTCCGGCATGGTGCGCAAGCCGACCAATTTCACCTGTACCATTTCCGATGACCGCGGCGACGAACCCGTTTATGCCGGCTACACCATCTCGGAAATCCTCGAAAAGGGCTGGGGGATCGGCGACGTCATCAGCCTGCTCTGGTTCAAACGTCCCCTTCCGTCTTTCGCCACCAAGTTTTTCGAACTGGTGCTTGTCGTTTCGGCAGACCATGGCCCGGCCGTTTCCGGCGCCCATAACGCCATCGTAACCGCCCGCGCCGGAAAGGACATGGTCAGCTCTCTGGCCTCCGGGCTTCTCACCATCGGCCCCAGGTTCGGCGGGGCGATCAACGATGCGGCCATCTATTTCAAGGAGGCTGTGGACCGGGGGCTTACCCCCAAGGAATTCGTCACCGAGATGAAGGACAAGGGTATCAATATCCCCGGCATCGGTCATCGGGTCAAGTCGGTTCAGAACCCGGACAAAAGGGTCGAGATCCTCTCCGACTATGCCAAAAAGAATTTCCCGAGCACCGATTACCTGAACTTTGCCAGGGAAGTGGAAGCCCTGACCACCGAGAAGAGGAACAACCTGATTCTCAACGTCGATGGCTGCATCGCCGTGGTTTTCCTCGACCTTCTCGCCTCCACGGGCATCTTCTCCGAAAGCGAAGCCCGGGAGGTCGTCAAGCTCGGTTACCTGAACGGTTTCTTCGTTGTGGCCAGGGCCATCGGTATGATTGGCCACATCATGGATCAATACCGGCTCAAGAAAGGACTCTACCGACATCCATGGGATGACATCCTATATGATGTCCAGAAAATGGAATAGGGCTTGCTATTTTCGCCTGTTTTCTTATAATCGGTTCGAAACTGAAGACGATAGCGTGGCCTTTGCGCCACGCTATCAGCTTTTATAGCTTTCACCGGCCGGGTTAAGCATACATGGCCGGTGAGGGATTCCCAGGGCGTTGGCAGGGTTTTTGAAAACGCCATCTGGAAATTACGCTATTTGATAAAAACCATGCCCATGGGCATGGACCTGAGTTTTTGGCGCTGTTTCTCCGTTTTTTCCTCTTGGCCGACTCCCCCCTTAAGGCTGACGGGAACTTCCGGCGGTTTCCGGCTTTAAACGGCTCTAAAGCTGATTTGAGTCTGGAACCACCATCCCAGGTGAAACAAACAGCCTGTCTTTCTGAGCTGAATTTCCCTGTATCGGAACCGGCACGTGTAAGGACAACACCCATCCGCGAACCAAGGTTCGAATTGTAACCTTTGGTGTGCGGTCGGGGGTATTATTATCAGGACCGGCAAGAGTATGAAAAAGGCCGGGTTGGTTCCCGAGCTTATCGGGGTGCTGGGTTTTTCGGGTTAAATAACAAAAAAATCCGTTGTGAGTTCGATTTTTAAAAAATATCAACGCGATTATCTGAATCGGCAGACGCTGAAAGGGAGTGTTATGAAACAATTGCTTGCGGTTGTGATTTTTCTTGGAATTCCGGCGCTTGTCCTTGCCGGTGCCGAGCCTTCCGCGACCGACGTGAACCTCTCCAGCACCATTTACGGTTACCTTGGGGTCCTGATTTTTGTGGCCGCCTATATCCTGGTGCCGTTGGAGAACAAAATTCATCTGCGCAAAAGCAAGCCGCTCATGTTCGCAGCAGGTATTATCTGGCTTTTGCTTGGGATTGCCTATCACAGCATCGGCGATACCCATACGGCCCACGAGGCCATCAAAAACAGTCTCCTCGAGTATGCTGAAATCTTCCTGTTTTTGCTGGCGGCCATGACCTATATCAATGCCCTGGAAGAACGCAATGTCTTTCAGGCCCTGCGGGCTTTTCTGGTCTCCAGGGGATTTTCCCTGCGGACAATTTTCTGGATTACCGGTTTGTTGGCGTTTTTCATTTCACCGGTGGCCGACAACCTTACCACGGCTCTGATCATGGGTGCCGTGGCCATGGCGGTAGGAGGGAAAAACACCAGATTCGTGGCCCTGGCCTGCATCAACATTGTTGTGGCGGCCAATGCCGGCGGCGCTTTTTCACCTTTTGGGGATATCACCACCCTCATGGTATGGACCAAAGGGAAAGCGGAATTTCACGAATTTTTCCGGCTTTTTGTCCCCTCCCTGATCCACTGGCTGGTGCCGGCTTTGCTCATGAGCCTGGCCGTCGGCAAGGAACCTCCCGAGGAGCATCAGGAGGAAGTGAAGTTGAAATACGGTTCCTTCGGCATCATGTTCCTTTTCCTGGCGACCATCGCCACCGCAGTTTGTTTCCACAATTTCCTGAATCTTCCCCCGGGCGCGGGCATGATGCTCGGTCTTAGCTACCTTGGGCTCTACTCCTACCATATCAAACTTCACGAAGGAAACCTGAAGCGCTTCGATTACATTCTCGGAACCCGCAGTGAGGAATCCTTCACCCCGCTGCGGGCTATCGCCATGAGCAAAAAGCCCATAGGTGATATTATTGAAAATTTTAGCGAAGCGATCTTTGCCATCGACACCAACCATAAAATCACCCACTGGAACAGCGCCATGGAAAAGCTTACCGGGGTGAAGGCCGAGGATGCCGTCGGCACCAACCGCCAATGGTCTCCATTTTACAAAGAGCAGCGTCCCTCACTGGCGGACCTTTGTCTAAGCTACCTGCCGGAAGATGCCATTGCCACCCATTACGAAGCGGGCATGCGGCGCAAAAATCCCTATGTGGAGGATGCCTACGATGCCAGCGGCTTTTATCCCCATATGGGCGAAGAGGGACGCTGGCTGTCTCTTTCCGCAGCACCTATCAAGGACCGGGACGCTAAGGTGATCGGGGCCGTGGAGATCCTTCAGGATTTTACCGAACGCCGCAAACAGGCCAATCATTTCGATATCATGCAGAAGGTGGCCCGTGCCGAGTGGGATACCCTGATGTTCTTTTACGGGGTCATCCTCTGTGTCGGCGGCCTGGCCCAATTCGGCTATCTGGCAACGGTCTCGACCTTGATGTATCATGATCTGGGTGCCACCACCGCCAACGTCCTGGTCGGAGCTGTCGGCGCGGTTCTCGGCAACATTCCAATTTTATTTGCGGTGCTGGCCATGGATCCGGTCATGTCCCACGGCCAGTGGCTGCTCCTGACCCTGACGGTCGGGATCGGGGGCAACCTGCTCTCGGTCGGTTCGGCGGCCGGCGTGGCCCTGATGGGCACAGCGCGGGGCAAATATACCTTCGGCGTGCACCTGAAATGGGTACCGGCTATTATCCTCGGCTATGTAGCCAGCATTTTGTGCCACCTTTTCCTTAATGCCCACCTCATGTAGGTAGTAATCTGTTTGAAAGTGCACCAAGGCAGGACCACCTTGAAAGAAAAGTGGTCCTGTCTTTTTATTTCCGCTATAAACTTCATGTATGACCTTCAAAGATTATTTTTCAAGGCAGGCGGTTTTTTATGCCCGCTTCCGGCCGCAATATCCTGATGATCTTTTCGAATACCTTGCTTCAGTATCACCTGGGAAGCACCTGGCCTGGGATTGCGCGGCCGGCTCCGGTCAGGCAGCGGCCGGTCTTTCCCGCTATTTTGAAAAAGTCATCGCCACCGATGCCAGCTCCCGGCAGATTGGCGGCGCTAAAAAAACTCCCGATGTTGAATTTCGATTGGCCCGGGCCGAGGACTCGGGGCTTTTGTCCCGCTCCGTTGATCTGATCACTGTCGCCCAGGCCCTGCACTGGTTTGACCTGGACGGTTTTTTTGGGGAGGCGGAAAGGGTTTTGAAGCCTGGCGGGATTCTCGCGGCCTGGACCTATGCCTTCATGACCATATCCCCCGAGGTCGATGCCGTCCTGGAGAGGTTTCTTCGAGACGTGGTGGGTGCCTACTGGCCTCCCGAGAGGGTCATGGTGGACGAGCGCTACGCGAGGATCCATTTCCCGTTTGAGCCTCTGGGAACCCCGGAATTCCAGATGAACTCCCGGTGGGACTTTGAACACCTTTGCGGTTATTTGAAATCCTGGTCGGCGGTACAGAGGTTCGAGGAAGCCAACGGTTCCGATCCGGTGGCATTGATCCGTGATGATTTGAATCGAGCCTGGGGCAAGGTATCCTGTAAAAAGGAAGTGACATGGCCTCTGACTGTTAAGATCAGGAAGAAGGGGGGTATCAAATGATTGACCTTATTCCCATGGATGCCGGCAATGTGGTTGGAATCCGGATCGCGGGCAAAATCGAAAAAGACGACATGGAAAAAATTACCGGGGCGATAGACGAAAAGCTTAAATCCTACGATAGACTGCGCATTTATGTGGAACTGGAGTCCTTCGGCGGCCTTTCTTTCGAGGCGTTGATAGAGGATTTGAAGCTCGGTTTTTCCCACATCCGGGAGTTCGAAAAAAAAGCGGTCGTCTCCGACAAGACCTGGGTTGCCAGACTTGCCGACTGGGGAGGGAAGTTAATCCCCAGCCTGGAGGTTAAGCACTTCAGCTTTGAAGAAAAAGCCGAGGCCAAGGATTGGGTGCGGTCTTGATCTGATTATTCATAATTTACATTCTCATGGCTCTTGGTATATCTTCTCGCTAACCGGACCTGCCGGGCTTTTTTCTGGGGGAGGGGTTGGCGAAAGCGGAGGGAAAAGTGTAGTGGGCATACATTGCGGCAGCGTTGAAGTTCCAGCGGGAATCGGCCCCGACATCGTGAATGTCACTTCTCAGCTCGGTGCCATCGTCGGAAAAGCGGGAGTGGTGAACGGCAGCCTTCAGGCGACGGTCATCGGCTCGACGGCGTCGCTCACCACCATTGAGTATGAACCGGGCGTGGTGGAAGACCTGAAAAGGGCGATCGACCGGCTCGCCCCGTGTGGCAACCACTATGAGCATGAAAAAGCCTGGCATGACGGCAACGGCCACAGCCACGTCCAGGCCGCTCTTCTGGGGCCGTCCATCGTCATACCGATACGAAACGGCTCCCTTGCCCTGGGGACATGGCAGCAGGTCGTTGTCATTAACCACGACAACCGGCCGCGCAGCAGGCGCATCGAAGTCACGATTGTCGGTGAGGGTAGTTCCTAAAAGGTTTCGAAAATTGATTTCTGCGGGCATCAGCCGGTGTTGCTGAAAAATACAAAATGCTCACATGTTTTTAAACAACAGCTTTTACATGCTCCTTGAGCAGAGTTAATGGTTTGAAATATGCAATCCATTTGCGAGCTTTAATTATTTACCCAATTTTTTGAAAGGCGAAAAGTATGGTCACAGCGGAAAGGATCAAAAGCGGTGAAGCAAAAATTGCACTGGTGGGGCTCGGTTATGTGGGACTTCCCCTGGCGGTGATGTTCGGCCGCCATGTGGAGGTTATCGGTTTCGACATCAGCGCGAGAAAGATCAGGGAGCTGCGTCAGCATATCGACACCACCCTGGAAGTCACCACGGAAGATCTTCAAAGCGCCGCGATCGCTTATACCGACGACCCCGCTGAATTGAAAAAGGGCTCCTTCATCATTGTTACCGTCCCGACCCCCATTGACGATCACAGGCAGCCCGATCTTACCCCGGTCGTTTCAGCCACCCGCACCGTCGGCCAGAACCTTGCCAAGGGTGCGATTGTGGTCTATGAATCGACGGTCTATCCCGGTGTCACCGAGGATATCTGTGTGCCGATCCTTGAGCGGGAGTCGGGCCTGATCTGCGGCCGGGACTTCAAGGTCGGTTATTCTCCGGAGCGCATCAATCCCGGCGACAAGGTGCATACCGTCGACAAGATCGTCAAGGTGGTTTCCGGCCAGGACGAGGAGACCCTGAAGACGGTTGCGGAAATCTATCGCATGGTCATTTCTGCGGGAGTGCACGAGGCCTCCACCATCCGTGTCGCGGAAGCCGCCAAGGTTATCGAAAATACCCAACGCGACATCAATATCGCCCTCATGAACGAGCTCTCCATCATCTTCAACAAGATGGGGATTCGCACCAAGGAGGTCCTGGAAGCCGCCGGCACCAAGTGGAACTTCCTTCCTTTCGTCCCGGGGCTGGTCGGCGGGCACTGCATCGGTGTCGATCCTTATTATCTGACCTACAAGGCCGAAGAGATCGGTTACCATCCGGAGGTTATCCTCTCGGGACGGCGCATCAACGACAGCATGGGCAAGTATGTGGCCGAGATGACGGTCAAGAAACTGATCCAGGCCAACAAGCAGGTCAAGGGCGCCAAGATTTTGGTTCTGGGCCTTACCTTCAAGGAGAACTGTCCCGACATCCGCAACAGCAAGGTCGTCGATATTCTCAAGGAACTCAAGGAGTACGAGGTCGAAACCTTTATTCACGATCCCATGGCTTCCGCCGAGGAATCCAAAGAGGAATACGGGGTGGACCTGGTTTCTCTGGATGAGATTCCGCCCGTGGACGGGGTTATCTGGGCCGTACCCCATAGCAAGTATGCCGACATGAGCGTCGAGCGTCTGAAGGGTTTCTGCGCCAACGGCCAAGAGCCGGGTGTTATTATCGACGTCAAGTCGATGCTTTCGCCGCAAGAGGTGGAGAAGGCGGGACTGCTCTATTTCTGCCTGTAAAAAAATTTAGTGTATTATCAAAGCCCGCTCTGTTGCAGAGCGGGCTTTTTTATTTCCAAAATCGGGGGGTATCAAAAACCGGGGGGTGGAGAGCTTTCAAGCTTAAAAAGGAAAGTTTTCGGTCGGGCTCACTTCTTCAATTTTTTCTTCCTGGGGCTTTTCCGCCGTTAAATGCACGGGGTTGCTTTCCACATAAATGGCTTTATACGGTCTGGTGGGGCAGGCAAATTCACAGGCCCCGCAACCCACACAAATGCTTTCATCGACTTTCGGGGCTCGCAAGTTCACTTCTTTGTCAAAGACCATTCTCACGGCTTTGGTGGGGCAGTGCTCCGCGCAGGCGCCGCAGTCGGTATTTTGGGTATAGACCACGCAATTTTTCCGAACGAATTTGGCTTTGCCCACCTGGATAAGTTTTTTGCTGTCAACGGATTGTTTCAAAATGGCGCCGCTCGGGCATACGGTGGTACAGACGACGCATTCATAATCGCAAAAACTGGTTTTATTATCCATGCGGGGTTTCATAATCCCCAACAACCCGTATTCCAGAAAAGCCGGCTGCAGCACTTGGGTTGGGCATGCTGATACGCACAGGTGACAGGCGGTACAATTGTTCATCAAGTTATCCACCGAACCGGAGCCGGGTGGAGAAATGGCACTCTTTCTTATGATGGGTACCGTACTGTCCCGGTAAATTTCTATCTGCCTGGCCCCGGCAGTAGAAGCCCCCGAAGCGAATAAAAATGCCAGCGTCTGTATCATGAAGTCCCGTTTCCCGGCATCTTTCAAGGCAGTATCAGCTTTGGACTTTTGAAACGCCGGGCGGTATTTCACGGCGGCGCTGGGGCATACTTCGAGGCAATTGTAACAGGCCACACACCTTGAAAAATCTATGCGGCTGTTGTCCAGATCGAGGCAGCTGGCCTTACAGACTTTTTCACAGGCTTTGCAGCTGAGGCATTGAGACGCATTGAACTTGATTTTTAAAAGTGAAAAACGGGACAAAAAACCCAGAAACGTTCCCACCGGGCACAGGGTGTTGCAGAAAAGCCTTCCATGGCAAAGGCTCATCCATATAACCACGGCAAAAACCGTAATGGCGAATCCCAGGGAGAAAGGGGCGATTCCCTTTAAGTCCGCCGGTTGAATCGTATAAACGTCCAATTTCTCGAGTGAAAAAACCAGGGCATTGTTGATACCAATGGCAATCGGCCGGAGAAGGTGGGTCATCATGCGGCCGAAATTACTGAAAGGGTCTAAAAGGGTTAGGGCGATAATGGAACCGGAAAAGGAAGCCAGGATGACACCGGCTAAAATTCCATAGCGGATTTTTGTGAAGGCTTTTTTATAAGAGTATTTTGATTTTTTTGTCTTCTTTCGTACAAACCCGGCAAGGTCCTGCAGCACACCCAACGGGCACAGGAAGGAACAGTACACCCTGCCGAACACCAGCGTGAGGACAGTCACAAAAATAAAACCGGAAGCGGCCAGGGTCCCGACCGTGAGAAATTTGAGAAGGGAAGGCACGAACTGAAAATAGACCACTGCATCTGAAAAAAATTCCGGAATGGAATAATCCAGGTCCAGAAAAAGCGCGGCAAAGGCCAAAAAGAAAGTGAGGGATACATAAACCCTCACTTTCTTTAACGGTTTTGATTTCATGTTTTTACAGCACGATCCGGTCGATATTCAGCTTGGACAATTCTTTGGTTCCCACGCCCAGTTCATGGGCAAGGCCGATATAGGGTACATCCGCCGGGTCCATCCCGAACAGTTTGGCCGCAGCTGTATCCGCCGCCACCATATCCGTGGAAAGGATCTGGGATCTCATCATGACCACATCCTCGGTGGAAACGCCTTTGGGGCCGTTCCTCATCATGACCTGATAGGCATCGATGACGTTCAGGTCCGGTTTCCGGAAGGTGGCAAAATCGGCAATACACTGGTGGAGATCGTTTCTGTGCCAGAAATGCCTGTCCCACACCACCCCCATGAGGTTTTTCATGGCGATGGTAAGTTTTGCGCCACCATGGCTTTTCAGTATGGGGACATTGATGAAAACATCCGACTCCAGAATCAGCTCGTGGACCTGGGCGTTGGTCAGGGTCTTGCCGCCGGGTACCTCGACGTTTTGATAATAGCCTTCCCTGTTTCCCGGGACGATTTTCCCGCCGGCGTCCTTCACGGCATCTTCAATGCCGCTATTGGCATAGCAGGAGGACCATCTGTCGCAGGTGTGATCGAACACGTAAACATCTTTGGCCCCGGCATCCAGGCACTGTTTGATGATCGCCTTGACCAAAACCGGGTTGGTGTTCCCCGCCCTTTCCGGTTCAACGTTCCAACCTATGTTGGGTTTGACAACTACGGTCTGGTTGGGCTTGACAAAATTCTTCATTCCGCCCAGGGAAGCAACGGCCCGATTGAACATGGCATCCGGTTCCCCGCCCTTTATGGCGACAAGATCAACGGCGGTATTTTTTGCTGCCGCCTTCGCTGCAAAAGAAGGTATTGGTTTGCCAAAAGCCAGATAGGTACCGGCACCCAGACCCAGCTGAATCCCCTTTTTGCAAAACTCTCTTCTTTTCATGGCGAACCCTTTTTCATTTAAGGCCGATATGATGGTGGGAGAACATGGGCAGAGGATTAGGGGGTATTTTGTTTCAACGTATGCAGCTGCGGCCCTGGCTGCAAATTTATACCCTGGTATGACTTACTATTATCTTGTTATTCAATTGGAGCGACAGTCAATACCAAAAATTCTGTTGAGGCAAACCCCTGTATAGGTATTGCAAAGAAAACAGGTCCCCCACAAGAGGCCGGGAATGTCCATGCCTGGTGTGGGGGAGGAGGTGATCAATCGGTTGTTGGGGTTACGAAATTATCCCGGACCGGCGCAGTGAAAACATGATCTTTCGATTCAGTATAGCCCCGCTTTATTTAAGTTCTTTATGGCAGAACCACCAGTCGTAGTTGTCATATTCCGTTTTTCGCTTTTTGGCCGTCATGCAGTCCTTGCAGGGCGGAATGATGACCCGGTCCTTGAGCAGTTCGTTGTTGGGCCAGTTGGCCGGCATGGCGACCTTTTCCCTATCCGAAATCTGCAGGGCTTTGACCGCGCGCACGATCTCGTCCATATTGCGGCCGATTTCCTGGGGATAATAGAGGATCAGGCGGGCTTTGCCCTCGGGGTCGCAGACGAAAACGGCGCGCACCGTATTGGTGCCCTTCCCCGGGTGGAGCATGCCCAGCTTGTTGGCAATGGCGTCATTGGCGGCGACGATCGGGAACTTGATTTCAATACCGAGGTTTTCCTGGATCCATTCGCCCCATTTGATGTGGGAGAAGACCTGGTCGACGGACATGCCGACCAGTTTGCAGCCCAATTTTTCGAATTGGTCGAATCTTTTCTGGAAAGCGACGAACTCGGTGGTGCAGACCGGGGTGTAATCCGCCGGATGGCTGAAAAGGACGAACCATGACCCTTTGAGGTCTTCGGGAATTTTCATGGGGCCGTGGGTGGTCTCGGCCTGGATGCTCGGGAGTTTTTCACCTAAAAGGGGCATGGGGTATCTGGTTTCTTCCATAGTTTTCCTCCTTGAATTGGTTTTTTGGTGATTTGCGAATATTTTAAATAAGACGTTTGCTTTTATGTCCGGCCGATTTGTCCTGGGTTTTAAAATAGCTTTAATATATAAAAATTACTATATAGGAATTTTTCCTGATGTCAACCCGGGTTCTTTAAAAGGAGATTCAGGTAGGCAACAAAAGGCAGGCAGGTTCCAGGGTACGGTTCTGCCTTCAGGCCCACGGGAAGTGGATCGGAAATATGCGAAAATTTTGGAGCTGATCCGGATCGAAAGGCATCTTTTATTTCAGATGAGGGCAATGCTCCCCCTTTTCTGAAACCGGAAAATCCCTTATTTGGATTTTTTCTTTTTGGGCACTTTTCAACAATTACTGAGGACCTGACTCGCCCTCCCAGAATTGGGAATACGTTGCCATCAGGATCTGCTCTCCGGATTTTTTAACCCTGTATTCGTTGATGCCATTTTTTCCCTTTATGATTTTGTGGCAGTATTCATTTTGGTTTTGCCAATTGATGCATAATCTATCTTCGAGTACAGTCCACCTCCCGCGACGTTCAGGTTGATTGCTTTTTTCAAACAGTCCTCCATCGGCGTTGAAATATCTTGTAAAGTTCAAGTCCTTACGATCTTTGGTCCCTTTGAATACAGTCCCTTTGGCTGTTCTGTTGGCAAAAAGCTTTTGCATTTGTGCTTGGGTCAACGGTCCGTCCGGAAGATCTTCCAGGGAGACCTGGCCCTTGGCGGCGGTATTGGTGTTTGCTGCTTCCTGGGCTGCTAAAAGGGCGCCCGACAAGCCCAACAAAAAGAAAACAAAGCAAATGCACTTAAGAAAATGATGTTTCCTTTTCATTTTTTTCCTCCTTTCAAATTTTTTAAAAAAGCGCCCGCCGATTGAAACTATTACCCCCATGAAAGTGTTGTCCAAAAAATATTTTTCCAAGTGTAATTATATCAGAAAAGAGGTCTCACAAATGGAGCAGGGCGGGGCACATAGTCAGGTTCGAAAGGCTGAAAAAATCCCTGGACGGAGAATAGTTTGGTCAGCCCGGAAATTTGATGGTTGCGGCGGTTTTGTGACCCCCGACGCTTTCTCCCGGCGGCAAGGTTCGACGACCTCGAGGAGGTCGGCTCGCTCCAGGGCAGGCGCCACAGGGGCAGTTACTTTATACCGGCGCGTTTCGGGATCGGTGGCAGGAACCCGGGCCTTCCCCCCGGAGCAAGATGCCTTTGCCGGAAAAAACAGACCGGGCTTTTCCACCGGGTCGTTGCCGGTTTCGCAGGGTTTTTTTAACGTTGTGTTTTTTACGAGCCTTGATTAATCTCTTCCCCATGTTCCTGGTAAGGCGGCATCTCCTTTGGTGAGTTTATTCCGGTGCAAATTATGATTTTTTATCTGGCTCATAAGCGCAACACCAGCACCATGCAGGCTTATCTCGACACCTTTGCATCCGACCTGTCGGAGAAGATCCGTCCGCTTGCTTACCAGGCGGTCCGTGAACCGGCTCCGGGGACTTATATCTTTGCCGATCTGGAACGGCTCAAGGGCAGACATGCCTGGCGTGCCGACCGCTTGTGGCATGCTCTGGATCGGGCCGGATACCGCCTGCTGAATCATCCATGGCAGTCGATGCGGCGCTACCGGCTTCTCAGGCACCTCTATCGCGAGGGTATCAACACTTTTAACGTTTTTCGGCCCTGGGAGCGATTGTGGGAGCGAATGAATTATCCGGTTTTTCTGCGTGGCGAAAACGATCATCGGGGCTCTTTGAGCGGGCTTATTAAAGCCCCCGCCGACCTTTCCAGGCAGCAGCTTTGCCACCCCCGCGCTCTGATTACCGAATTTTGTGATACCCGCTGCAGCGACGGCATTTACCGCAAATATTCGGCCATGCGTATCGGCGAGCGTATTTTACCCCGGCATGTTTTTTTCAGCAGGCAGTGGATGATAAAAAACGCAGATCTTTGTAATAACAGGCTGGTTGCCGAAGAGCTTGACTTTCTCAACACCAATCCTCACGAGAAAGAGTTGATGGCCATTTTTCAAATGGCCCGGATAGACTACGGACGTATCGATTACAGCTTGTACAAAGGTCGTATTCAAGTCTGGGAAATCAACACCAATCCTTCCGTTTTAACCTCTAACAGTCTTGAAATTGAGCAACGGCGGATTGTCGCCGAAACTTTCGCCGGTTTGTTTCGCGCCGCATTGCTGGTTTTGGATGAAGGTTCTGCCGCCGGTGCCGGGAGGATTTTCTGATGACCTGCCGTATCCGCAAAATGATCCCCGGTGATTTACCTCGGGTTATGGAGGTTCTCGAACGCTGGTCTATGGCGCCGACCCCGGCTCTTGCCAATGCCGAACGCAGCAGCATCGAAATCGAAAATGCTTTTGTCGCCGAAGATCAGGACGGTCGCCTGGTGGGCGTCGGGAGTTATTTGCTGCACGGTGGGGAACTCGCGGAAACGGCCAGTTTGGCCGTGTCCCCGGAGGTACGGGGGGCTGGGGTAGGTGCGCGGCTGCAGATTGCCCGCTTGGAAGAGATGCTGGCGCGGGGTGTCCGCCGGGTACGTACGGAAGCCGACAGACCGGAAACCATTGCCTGGTACCAGCGTAAATTTGGTTACCGCATCGTCGGCAGCAATCCCAAAAAACACACTTTCAGCTTGCCTGATGTCGATACCTGGACGGTACTGGAGCTCGATCTGGAAAATTGGGGTCGTTCCCGGAAATAGGGTCATGGCCTTCCTGTAGCTCAAGCCCTCAAACCTCCGTTTTTTCCGCCATCGATTATTTGCCGCCTCTTAAGCGGCTTTCTCCCCGAATATTCATTCGTGGGGTCAAAACCTTTTTCCTTGTTTGGAGGTTTTCGGAAATAGCCGTTTCTTCCCCAGCAGTTCTTCATCATCACCTTCCCGTCCGCACAATTTCAGGGCCTTGAGGATGTCGGCGCGTTTTTCCGGCAGATGCCACAGGAGAAGGGATTTCTGCAGGCGTTTTTCGAGGTCGGAGGTGGGAACGTGGACTGGCGCCCCGCTGAAAGGGTCTTTACCCGTATAGTAGATGCAGGTGGAAAGAGTGCCGGGGGTGGGGGTAAACTCCTGGACCTGTTCAACCCTCAGGTTGTGGCGTTTGAGAAAAAGGGCGGTATCGACCATGTGGGAAAGGGTGCAGCCGGGATGGGCCGAAATCAGGTAGGGGACCACCGCCTGGCGGAGGTTGAGCCTGCGGCTCTGTTCGCGGAACAGCTTGAGAAAACGGGCGAAGCGCTCCGGCCCCGGCTTGCGCATGGCGCGGGCGACTTGGGGAGAGAGGGTTTCGGGCGCGACCTTGAGAAGGCCGCCGACGTGGTGGGCGAGGAGTTCTTCCAGGTATTCGGGCTGTTCCTCCAGCAGGTCGTAGCGCACCCCGGAAGCGACAAAAACATGTTTGACGCCCGTTATGCGGCGGATCTTTTTCAATAGGTCCGCACCCCTTTTCCCGGAAGTTTTCAACCGCGAACAGACCTCGGGGAAAAGGCAGCGATTTTTCGCGCATGGTTCCGCTTTGCGGTTTCCGGCGCAGGAGAGGCCGTACATGTTGGCTGTCGGGCCCCCGACGTCGGTCACGGTTCCCCGGAACTCGGGGTGGTTTGTCAGCTTTTCGATTTCGCGAAGGATCGATTCTTCGGAGCGCGACTGGATGGTTTTCCCCTGGTGGCAGGCGATGGCGCAGAAGGCGCAGCCGCCGAAACAGCCCCGGTGGGTGGTGATGGAAAAGCGAATCTGCTCATAAGCCGGGATAGGTTCCACATAGGAGGGATGAGGAAGCTTTTTGAAGGGAAGGTCGTAGAGGGCGTCGAGTTCTTTTTCCGTAAGGGGTTCCGCCGGCGGATGGACGACAACCTGGCGCTGCCCGTGAGCCTGGACCAGTATTTTATCTTCGGCAGGAGCTTCGGTGGAGAGTCGGAAAGCCCTGCTGAAGGCCTCCTTGTCGCTTTGAACCTCTTCGAAGTCAGGAAGCCATGCCCCTTGTTCCGGGGGATTTTTACTGATAACGGCTGTTCCCCGGACATCGTTGATTTCAGCCAAGGGCTCTTCCGCCCGGGATCGGCGGGCGATTTCTAAAAGCGGCCTTTCGCCCATTCCATAAACCAGCAGGTCGGCTTTGCTGTCGACGAGAATGGAGCGCCGCACCCGGTTGTCCCAGTAGTCGTAGTGGGCGAGTTTGCGAAGGCTGGCCTCGATGCCGCCGATAACCACGAAGATTCCGGGGAAGGCGTTCTTGAGGGCCGCGGTGTAAGCGATCAGGCCCCGGTTCGGACGGGCTCCGGCCCGGCCGCCCGGTGTGTAGGCGTCGTCGTTGCGGACTTTTTTCGCCGCCGTATAATGGTTGACCATGGAGTCCATGGCCCCGCTGGAAACCGCGGCAAAAAGCCGGGGTCGGCCCATGACCTTGAAGGCATCCGGGTCCTTCCAGTCCGGCTGGGGAATGATTCCGACCCGCAAGCCCTCCCGCTCCAGGAGCCGGGCAAGCAGGGGGATGCCGAAAGCTGGATGATCGACGTAGGCGTCGCCGGAGATGAAAAGAATGTCGAGTTCTTCCCAGTCCCGACTTTTCATTTCCGCTGCCGAGATGGGGAGGAATTGTGTCACAATTTGTGCCATTTTTTTAATGTTATCCTGGGGTTGCGCCCCCCCCCGATGGCGCCTTACTCTTTTTGAATGCCCAAAAAGAGTAAGCAGAAAAAGGGCACCCCGGCGCCTTGCCCTTCGGGAAACCTCCACTCCGTGAGGGTTTTGAGGACGGTCAGAAACTCGCAAAAAACGCTCAGACAGTCTGCCCGCCTTTCTCTCAAAACCCTCCCTCCGTTCCGGCTGCGTCGCAAGGGGGAGAAAAAACGCTTTATAAAAATGACTGCCATTTTGTTTCGCAAAATAATAGCATTTTCATCCATTTAGAAGGGAGTAATTCTCTTCGGAGGAACACAAATTTGACAAAAAAAGAAAGAAATTTACTTCCCAAAAGGCCGGATGGTAACATTTAACTCAGTTTCGGAAATCAAAAGTTTACAGGAATTTTCATGAATATTCTCGACGCACGCAATATTACCAAACACTACCTGGTTGGCGCGAGGCGGATCACCGTCCTCCACGATGTTTCCCTGGCCCTGGCAGAGGGGGAATTCGTCGTCGTTCAGGGTGAGAGCGGCAGCGGCAAGAGCACCCTTCTTACCATCCTGTCCGGGCTCGACCGGCCGGCGGAGGGGCGGGTGGCCATTGCCGGAAGGGATATCACCGACCTGGGCGAGGATGATCTGGCGCCCCTGCGCAACCGGACTTTCGGTTTCGTTTTCCAGTCCTTTCACTTGGTTCCTTCTCTTACCACTCTGGAGAACGTCATGTTTCCCGCGGAACTGGCCAACGACGGGGCCGCAAAGGAAAAAGCGGCCAAGCTGTTGTCGCGGGTCGGCCTGGCCGAGCGTACCGAAAGCTATCCCCATCAGCTTTCCGGAGGGGAAAAGCAGCGCTGCGCCATCTGCAGAGCCCTGATCAACGAGCCGCGCATCCTTTTTGCCGACGAACCGACCGGCAACCTCGACTCGGCCAACGGCAGCGCTGTGCTCGACCTGCTTCTCGAACTCCACCGGGAGCGCAATACGACATTGCTCCTCGTCACCCACAACCCCGAGGTGGCCGGGATGGCGGACCGGGTAGTCAATCTCCGCGACGGCAGGATTATCACGGATGGCGTTCATGCCTAATTTTCGTTTTATCCGCCGCCAGATTTCCCGTTCCAGGCACCAGTCCCTGGTTTTCGTCCTTTGCGTGATGCTGTCCATGCTAACCCTGGTGTCCCTCGGCAGCTTCAGCCACAGCGTTCATTCCTCGCTGTTGCGCGACGCCCGCGTCCTGCATGCAGCAGATCTCATTATCCGTTCCCGCGCCCCTTATCCCCCGGATTTCGAGGCTGCCATTCGATCCCTGGAAAATGAGAATGCCATTGAAACAGCCCGGGTTTATGAGTTTTATTCCGTGGTCAGAAAGGTCGAAGAGGACGACTCCCTTCTCGCCCAGCTCAAGGTGGTGGAGCCGGCCTACCCGTTTTACGGCACAGTCCAGCTCGCCTCGGGTCGGCCTTTCCGTGGGGTTCTGACTCCCGGCAGCATCATCGTCGAGCAGGTCCTCCTCGACCGTCTTCACCTGCGGGTCGGGGACCGTCTCAAGGTGGGAGAGACAACCCTGACCATTGCCGACGTGGTGGCTGCGGAACCGGACCGGCCGGTCAATTTTTTTGCTTTGGGCCCACGGATTTTCGTCCCGGCCTCCGACCTGAATGCTCTTGGTCTGGTCGGCAAAGGGAGCCGGGTCAGCTACTACATTCTCGCAAAGGTTCCGGACCAGAAACGTTTGGATGCCATAGCCAGAGAACTGAGCGGGTTTTCCTCCGAAGAACGCATCCGGGTCGACAGTTATCGGACGGCCAACAGCCGGGTCAAACGCTTCTTCGATAATCTCCTCTTCTTTCTCAACCTGATCGGCATCTTCACCCTGCTTCTGGCCGGGATCGGTATCCAGAGTACCCTGGCGGCGCTGCTCAAGGAAAAGGAGAAGACCATCGCCATCATGAAAACCCTGGGTGCCCGCAGCCGCTATATCATCAGCCATTATTTCGGGGTTGCTCTGCTGCTGGGCCTGATCGGCACCCTCCTGGGCCTGGTTGTCAGTTTCGCCCTGCAGGGTCTTCTCCCCAAGCTTTTTCAGGGTTTTCTCCCCGCCGGCATTGATCTGGGCATTTCCCCGGCGGCTGTGGGAGAGGGAATGTTTCTCGGTTTCATGGTGGTTGTCCTGTTTACCGCTCTGCCGCTTTTCGGTCTCAAGGATGTGAAGCCGAAGGCCATCTTCGGCAAGGAGGAACAGCGGGCCTCGCAGAGCCGTTCCTCCTGGATTGTCGGCGGAGCCTGTACCCTGTTTTTTCTTCTCGTGGTACTGCTGCGGATTCGGGAGCTGAAAACCGGGCTCTACTTCCTGCTGGGCACGGGGCTCCTCATCCTTGCGGCATTTTACTGCACCACCTGGATTCTCCGCCGCCTGCAAAAAAGGGAAGCGAAACGCCTGATTCTCCGCCAGGCCATGAAGGGGCTGTTCCGCGCCCGCAATTCCACACGGGCCATTATCGTCACGTTGGCAGCCGCCCTGAGCGTGGTTTTTTCCATCACCCTGGTGGAAAAGAATCTCGACGCCTCCTTTATCCAGTCTTTCCCGGCGGATGCGCCCAACCTCTTTTTTATCGATATCCAGCCGAACCAGAGAGATGAGTTCGTCAAAACCCTGGGGGTTCCGGCCATCTGTTATCCTGTTATTCGTGCGCCCCTGGTGGCGATCAATGGCGAGAAAATCGATCCGGAAAAGGAGAGGCGAAACCGGGGGGACAGCCTGGGGCGGACTTTCAACCTGACTTACCGTGAGTTTCTGCTCGAAGATGAGCGGATCGTGGCCGGAAGAAGCCTTTTCCGCTCCGACTGGAAGGAGACGCAGGTCTCGGTGCTTGAGCGGGTGTTGGAAATGCGGGATATGAAGATCGGCGACCTCCTGACCTTCCGCGTTCAGGGCATAGATATCACCGCCAGGATTTCGAGCATCCGTAAGCGGACCGAAAAAGGACTGAAACCCTATTTTTATTTTGTTTTTCCCAACGGCGTTCTGGAAGACGCGCCTCAGACCTTTTTCACCGCGGTGCGGCTGGACAAAGGACAGATCGCTCCCCTCCAGAACCGGATTGTGGCCCGCTTCCCGAATATCAGCGCCATCGACCTGACTGAAACGGTGACGGTATTTTCCCGCATCATGGTGAAGCTTTCCACGATCATCCGTTTTTTCACCCTGTTCAGTATAGCCGCGGGTTTCCTGATTATCATCAGTTCGGTTTTCGCCACCCGTCATGCCCGCATCCAGGAGACAGTCTATTTCAAAATCCTCGGGGCGAAGAAACGCTTTGTACTGACGGTTTTCTCTATCGAAAGCCTTTTGCTCGGTCTGATCAGTGCCCTGTTGGCCCTGGTTTTTTCCCAGCTCGGAAGTTGGGTGATCTGCTGGAAAGCATTCGATTTGCCCTATCGGCCGTTCATCGGAACGAGCCTGCTGTTGGTTGCGGCAACGGCCCTGCTGGTGCTGGCCGTCGGGGTCGGGGCGTCTCTGCCCATCTTGAACCATAAGCCGGCCGCGTTTTTGCGGGAGCGGAGCGATGAGTGAACCATAATTATTTTTATGAAAGAGCCTTCCCTCGCCCGTTCGCTTCGCTCTTTCAAGGCGCAAGGAGCGCAAAGAAGAGAAAAAACGAAATTTACAGGGATGGTGGGGATGCGGGGGAAAAGGCTCTTTTGTTCCAAAGCCTTGGGATTTTTTCCCGCAAGTCTTTGAATCCCTGTTAATCTGATTTTGAATTTGAAGGTTTTTTGCCGGCCTTTGCGTCTTTGCGTGAGAAAGAGAATTTAAAAAGGGCTTGTATCATGATGAAACGGACATGTTTTTGGACTTTCTGGATCTGCATCCTGGCTTGCTCCCTGGCCGGATGCAGTCGTTCCGATTCACCGGAGGCCTCGACTTCGCAACAGGAGGTTGTCTATGAGGGCACCATTGTCGCCATGGGGGACAGCCTCACCGCCGGCCTGCGGGTCAATGAGGAGGAGGCCTATCCCGCCCGGCTTGAGCGCAAACTCCTCGAGAAGGGATACCCGTGGCGGGTGATCAATGCCGGCAACAGCGGCGAGACCAGCAGCGGCGCCCTGTCGCGCATCAACTGGGTGATGAAGCTCGAGCCGGACATCGTCATTCTCGAAACCGGCGCCAATGACGGCCTGCGCGGCATCAGCCCGATTTATACCCGCCAGAACCTCGAGGAAACCGTTCGTACCTTTCAGAAGAATGGCGTCACGGTGGTTCTGGCCGGGATGAAGATGGTTACCAACCTGGGGCGGCAGTATCTCAAGGAATATTCCGCCGTCTACCCCAGGGTGGCGAAGAAGTTCGATCTCATCTATATTCCATTTTTCCTGGAAGGGGTGGCCGCCCAGGCTTCCCTCAACCAGGAAGACGGCATTCACCCCAACGGCGAGGGCTACAAGGTGGTCGCCGACACGGTCTTTCCATTCGTGGTGGAGGCGATAGAGAGAAGGAAAAAAGGTTGATATTTGTCCAGATGGGCGGCAGGTATCAGCGCAATGAAACTCCGGTTGAATAGTTTAACCTGGCCCATTATTTCCCTATCCCACTTTTTCCCCCTCAGGACCGCACGGGTCTCAGCTTCATGATTTTGAGCAGGCTTGAAAAGTCGTCCGTGAAGACAATGGGCGGCGGGTCCTGATCCCCCCATGGAACGTACAGCGGCGCCCGCCGGATGTTCTGCAGCAAGCGCGGGTTGCGGCTTACCACCACCCAGCGGGAGGAGTCCCTGCCCTTGGCTTCGTCTTTCGCGGCGGTCAGGCGCAGCGCCCGGTAACCGGTTTTTTCCGCCAGGCCGCGAATGACCGGACAGAGGTCGACAAAACGGTTGGTCACGTTGAAGAGCAGAAAGCCATCGGGATGGAGATGGTTGAGGTACGTCCTGAAACTTTCCTCCGTTACCAGATGGAGGGGAATGGCATCGCTGGTAAAAGCGTCGGCAACTAGGATATGAAAGCGGTGTGACCCCTGGCTCAGGAACTCTTTTTCCAGAGCGATGCGGCCGTCGTCGATAACGATTTCGACCTCCGCCCTGCTGTCCTCCAGAAAGCTGAAATAACGTTGGGCGACATCGATGACCCGGGGATTGATCTCATAAAAGCGGAACCGGTCTCCGGATTTGCCGAAAGCCGCCAGGGTGCCGACGCCTGTCCCGATCACCCCGACTGTCAACGAGGTGCCTGACGCGTTTTCCTCCAGGCCCTGGTTTGCCAGCTTGAAAAGAAGCTGAACCGGGCTGCCGTCGGCATAATAGGAAGTGGGTCGGGTGCGGAGTTCCCCGTCCTGGTATTGGGAGCCGTGCATAATATGGCCGTTGACCAGGGTCCGGACGGCACCGTTTTGCCGGGCCCCGGTACTGACCGTCAGGGTGCCGTAAAAGTTGCGGCTGCGCTCCAGAACCCCCTGCTCGTTTTTCCGGAAGTGCCGCCCCTGGACCACAGGAAACAGGAGCACACAGCCGGCCAGAACCAGGACTACCCAGAACAGCGGCTGTCTCAGGCTGAACCTCCAGGCCCGCTGCCAGGTCCAGATGACCAGGGTGGCAGAGCAGGTGGCGATCAGGACGATCACATATTCGAAAAAGGTGTTGAACAGCAGCGGTGCGGCCAGGTTGACGAACAGGCCGCCCAGGGCGCCGCCAAGCGACAGGCAGAGATAGAAGCGGGTCAGGTGGTATGAGCTTTGCGGACGGAGCTGGTAGAGTTCGCCGTGGCAGAGCATGCAGCAGACGAAAAGGAGCAGGGGATAAAGGACCAGTTGACCCACCAAGGGAACCCGGGGGCCGGCGTAGAAAGCCCACCAGCCGATGGGGGCGAGGACGGCGAATACGCCTCCCCACAGCCAGCGCCGGTACCAGCGCTCCGACTCGAAAGTGAGAATGAAGGAGAGCAGATAGAGCGCCAAGGGAAACACCCAGAGGAAAGGTACCGAGGCCACCTCCTGGCAGAGCTGGTTGGTGACGGCCAGCAGCATGGCCGAACCGAGGGCCGGAAGAACCAGCCACAGGGAGATGATCCCCGCTCCGAGGGTCTCCCCTGCGGGTTCCGGGGTGGCTGCATTTTGCGCATTGCCGGCCGGCTCCTTTGCCCTGAGGGAGCCATGCAGAAGGCAGAAAGCGCAGCCGACACCGTAGAGGCCATAGCCCCAACTCCAGACCAGGGATTGCCGGGCCAGGGTCAACGTCGGTTCCATCAGCAACGGATAGGAAAGCAGCGCCAGCAGGGAACCGCCATTGGAGAGGGCATAGAGCCGATAGGGCGAACGGCCGGGAAAGCAGCGGCTGAAGCGGTATTGCAACAACGGAGCTGTGGCTGAGAGGAGAAAAAAAGGAAGCCCGATAGTGGCGACCAGGGTAAGCCAGATCTGCAGTGGCGGGAAAATACCTCCCGCCACGCTGAATCGGTCGGGTGACGGGATTGCCGGCAGCAAAACTGCGGATGCTGCGAGCAGAACAAGGTGAAGCTGGTTTTGTCGGGGGGGCCTTGAACGAGTCAGCCAGTGGGCATAGGCGTAGCCTCCCAGAAGAAAAACCTGGAAAAACAGCATGCAGGCGGTCCAGACTGCGGGCGTGCCCCCGAACCACGGGAGCAGATAACGGCCCATCAGGGGCTGCACGCTGAACAGAAGAAAAGCGCTGAGAAAAATCGTGAGGCCGAAAGCTGCCATTTCCGGTTCCAAAAAGATGGGTTATATGCGCGATTTCAGGGGTGATGATATACCAAAACCGCGGGGTTGGGGAGGTGAATCGCGGGCCTGACAGCTTTTTGAAATGGAAGTTTTTACAATTTATAGGTGCTGCAACTACCGGGATATTTTCGCAACTCTGAGCTAGCTCGAAAAACATGACTTGCCCGACTCCCCACCAGGAAACAGGCCGGGTAGATGACGGAACGGAACAATCAAAGGCGGGGTGGGGGGCAAAAAATCACTGAGGATTAGTTTTTTTTCATTGACCAGATATTTTTTAGGGGTATGCTTCTTTTTTATGGCCGTGCTTTTTTCCCTTTTCCAGATGTAATCTCCATTTCATTTCCCGGGACAGCTTCAAAATACCCAGAGTCTTCCTCGCACAGGCCGTCAATAGCCGGTCCCACAACCAGGCTCCATACTGTTCCAGGTAGACAACTATGACGAAAAACATTTCGGTTCTATTCACCGGCGACTATGCGCCCTGTCTGGGTTTCGAGCCGCTGGCTCAAAAACATGGCGCGGATATTTTCGGCGATTTACAGGAAAATATTGCCAGGGCGGATTTGGCCTTCATTAATCTTGAAACTTCCTTATGTGTAAATGGAAAGCCGATTAAAAAGAGCGGCCCCAACCTGTGTGCCTGCACAGATTCCATTAAAGCCGTGGCTGATGCCGGTTTTAATATGGTCGGACTGGCCAACAACCATATCATGGATTGCGGGCCCGGCGGACTTGACGAGACCATGGAGGCGTGTAAAAAGGCCGGCTTGCAGACCTGTGGCGCCGGGAAAAACCTGGCTGAGGCTCAAAAACCCTCATTTTTTGAAAAACAGGGCATCAAAATCGCCGCCATTGCCGTCGCGGAACACGAATTCAGCATTGCCGAGGACAACAAACCCGGGGCGGCGCCCCTTGATCCCATAGACAACCTTCAGCAGCTGGAGTTTGCCAAAGCCAATGCCGACCTGGTTATTATGACCATTCATGGCGGCAACGAGTTTTTTCCTCTGCCCAGGCCCGGTCTGAGAAAGGTATGCAGGTTTTTCATAGAACGGGGTGCCGACGCGGTAATCTGTCATCACGTGCATGTCCCCGGCGCTTATGAATGGCATCAGGGGAAACCCATCTTCTACAGCCTCGGCAATCTCGTAATGGATCATCCCCATCCGCCCGTGGATTGGCATCAGGGCTATGCCGTCAGTCTTGACTACCAGACCGGCTGTTCGACCCCAACCGATTTTGAAGTCATCCCCTACACACAATCGGTAAAGCAGGGGGGGGTCATCAAGATGAAAGGGGCAGAACAACAGTCCTTCCTGGAAAAACTCGCCGGTTACAACAACATTCTTCTCGATGCGGGGGCCTATGCCGATGCCTGGACGGAATTTTGTAAAAGCAAGGAACCGGCCCTGCTGCAAAGGCATTTTTCGCCCCTGCAATTCAAACAGGTAAGAAAAATCAATAAGCGGTTTTCATTGCCCGAAGCATGGCTCCCGACCAGCCTGGACTGCGAAAAAATGAATATGTTCCGTTGTGAGTCGCATCTGGAAATGCTTTTGAATATTCTCGAGAGAAAATATGAGAAGGGCCAGATATAGGGCATGCTGAAAAATATTTCGCGGAAGCTCATTAACCATAAGAATGATGGGTGGATTTTTCAGTTTTTATTCATAACCTTCTGGCTGGAACGAAACAGCCCGAAAAGAAGAGAGATGTGATGCTTCGTTTTGCTGCAGCAGTTCTGGCTCTGTTTTTGGCGGGATGCGTCCCCTGTTCGGATAACCCGCTGACCGCCCCTGGCGAGAGTGGCAATGATCCGGCCCTTTCGGGAACCTGGTTTTGGTCCGAGGAAGGTGAAACCGGCTTCATCCATATTGGAAAAACCCGCGAAGCTAATCTGTTGCACCTGCTGATGATCGATATCAAGGAAGACGGCAGGCTCAATCGGTCGGAGTATGTGGGACATTCCTCTCTGCTGAAGGGCAAACGCTACCTGAACCTCATGCCGCTGGATTCCGAAGCCGAGTGCCGCGGCTACTGGTTTGTGAAATATGATTTTGAAGGCGATGACCTCGTGCTCTACCTGATGGATGCGGTGGCAATGAAGAGGGCCGTCAAAAGCGGCAAACTGGCCGGCGAGGTGAAAGACAGCAAAGCCTCCTCTCCGGTGCGGATTACTGCGGATCGGAAGAATTTGCAGGATTTCGTTTTGAGCCATGACCGGGAGCTGTTTCCGGAAAGGAAGGTCCTGCCCCGCTTAAAACTGCCGTCACAGACTGCAAAGCCGGGGTGACATGACACTTTGACCGTAGTTTCAGATAAGCAAATTACACCTGTGGGAGATGAAATAATGGGTTGAGAGGAGAATATGCCCCCACCTTACATTCAGAAACTTTTTTGACAGATGGCATAGCTGCCAGCCGAAGGTATGGCAGCAGGAAAAATCAAGCAAACGGCACATGATCTTCTCAGAATCCCTTCTCCGGCTGTTTTTTTGCCGTGAGACCTTCCGGACGTTCTTCATCTATTTAAGAAACATCAATAAACTCAATAAGCTATCCCCACAAACCGAGACGCTGCCCGCCCTGATCAGGTTGCATTTAATCTGTTTCTATTTGAGATAATCCTTCCGATAAAAGTTGCGGAAAAAGTGGACCGTTTCTCGGTCTGCTTCTTGCAAATGCTGTTTTTTCAGCATGTTAGAAAGACCATCATTGCCAAGGCAAGGACCCAGGACCACTGAGGATTAAACCCTGACCCGTTATCCCTTTTGCCCAGGATCATTATATTGGGCAGTGTTCGAGCTTTTACGAGGGCTTTATTCCCGGAAGCGGGAAGAATACACGGGCGGCATGCTTTTCCGGAAACCATTATCTACCCTGCCGGAGTTGTTTTCTAACGGAAAATGAGTATTCGGGAGAAAAGATGATCAAGCTTACCAAGCGCGATGGTAATGCCATTTTTCTTAACGAGGACCTGATTGAAGCTATTGAAGCGAATCCGGACACGATTCTCACTTTGACCAACGACAATCGCTACCTGGTCTATGAGTCAGCGGCTGAAATAATCGATCTGATTATCGAATTTAAAGCGTCCATTATTCGCCGGGCGGAACAATCATCTGGAGCCGCCTCTTCCTCAGTTGGAGACTCAGGTTCCAGCTGTAATCCTGATGGCTAAAGACGCCATGGGAGCCGGTGGGTCTGCCGGCCCGTTCGGCATTCGTAAATTGGGGTAATTTTGATCTTGAGGAAATTGAAATAATGGATATCGCCACCATCATCGGTTTGGTGCTCGGCTTCGGGGCCGTCATCGGCGGCCAGGTTCTGGAAGGTGGACATGTTCAGGCCATCCTTCAGCCGACCGCGGCTCTCATCGTGCTGGGGGGGACTTTTGGAGCCACCCTCGTCAGTTTTCCCATGTCGGTAGTGATTAGGGCGTTCAAGGACGCCATACGGGCGTTTCTGCCACCCAAAAATAATTTTGAGCAGACCATCAGTCAACTCATCGCCTTTGCCAACAAGGCCCGCAGGGACGGCATCATCGCTCTCGAGCAGGATGTCAAGAGCATCAGTGACCCTTTTACGGTCAAGGGGATCAATCTGATTACCGACGGGACCGAGCCCCAGACCTTTCGGGAGACGATGGAAATCGAACTGGCCACGTTTGAAGAGCACTCCAAGCACAGCCCCGAATTTTTCGAAGCGGCCGGCGGGTTTGCTCCAACTATCGGGATCATCGGCGCAGTGCTCGGCCTTATCCACGTCATGTCCAACCTTTCCGACGCCAGCAAACTCGGCGAAGGCATTGCGGTAGCGTTCGTGGCGACAATCTATGGCCTGGTCACGGCCAATATCATCTGCCTTCCCATCAGCACCAAATTAAAACATCAAAACAAGGAGCTTGTTAAAGACAAGATGATCATCCTTGAGGGGCTTTACTCCCTGCAGGCTGGAGAAAACCCGCGCTTCATCGAAGACAAGCTCAGAGCCTATCTGCACCACGACGGCAAGAGCAAAGGGTCGGAAGATGAAAAAAAGGAAAAATGACCCTGAAAAAGAGCCGAACCATGAGCGTTGGCTGGTTTCCTATGCAGATTTCATTACCCTGCTGTTTGCCGTTTTTGTGACCCTTTATGCCATGGGTGAGGTGGATAAGAAAAAGACCGAGGAGGTCATTCAGTCTGTGAACCGGGCTTTCGGCATATCGGCTTTTATGCCGTCCGGGACGAGTTTCAATCCTTCAGGTACCCCTCAGGTATTACCTTTACTCAGTTTGGACGGGGCCGGCCGGAGCCGGGGGCAGGCAAAGGCTCATGCCGACATGAGCGATCTGCTCAAAATAAAACAGTTGCTGGAGAAAGAACTGGAAAATGTGGAAGGAAAAAATTCCCTTAACTTCGATGTCAGCTCACGCGGCCTGGTCATCATCCTGCAGGACACCCATTTTTTTGCCTCAGGGAAATCCGATCTGCGCCATGAGGTCTATCCTATGCTGGATTACATCGCCGAGGTTTTAGGTCCATACGTCAACCCCCTCTCCATTGAAGGTTTTACAGACAACACCTCGATCACTTCCCGGCAATTTGCTACCAACTGGGAATTGTCCAGTGGCCGGGCCCTCAGCGTATTGCACTACCTTATTGATCGGCACAACTTTGATCCCCATCGACTCTCCGTCACCGGGCATGGGGCCAACTTCCCCATCGCCGACAATGCTACCGAGGCGGGCCGCAGGCTGAACCGGCGCGTGGAAATTGCCGTCCTGGCCGCACCCCATGAGGCTGAGCCCCTGTAATGTCAAATTACTAGGGCGAAACTTGTTTACTCGACATCAGCCAATAGCAAACCATGGGGTTGGGCTGCCCATGAAAAGGGCATCTGCCGCCCGGACGGCG
>Ga0209270_1000353_pt1 | contig 110039 bp, 94 predicted proteins | sample MTBAKSrepl1MetaG_FD_187456 | JGI IMG/M metagenome (GOLD analysis project Ga0209270, IMG submission 187456) | Enrichment culture microbial communities from Arthur Kill intertidal strait, New Jersey, USA, that are MTBE-degrading - MTBE-AKS1... | ecosystem: Environmental > Aquatic > Marine >...
GACACCTGAAAAGGGGAACTTATTTTTGCACAAGCCCTTACTCGAGGACAGGCCCCTTGCGCATCCCTCGGCACTTGTTGCTGTATACCTTGCGCGGCCACAAACTGCGTTTTTTATGCCCTCACCCCGGCCCTCCCAAAGGGCGAGGGGGATGTGGAAAATCGCAATTTGTGGCTGCGCGCAGTATAGCACCCGTAATAGCGCACCATCTGTTCCCCCCGGTTCGGAATGTGGGTGACGAGTTGGGCCAGCCAATCCAACGCATCGAAGGTCTTCGACGTCTCCCCGTTCTTGGACTGGTAGATCACCTTGACAACCCCATCGCAGCATTCGCAGGCCGGATGGTGCCTCATCCGCTCCTCGGAGAAGGAGGCCCGGATCACATACCGGGCCACATTCTCCAATCCCTGCTCGTCATGGGGTCCTATCGCCCTTCCGCAACAGACGTCGAATCCACTGTGGTGCCAATGCATCATGTTCTCGATGATCGCGTCCGTGATTCGGCCCTCGGCCTTGAGCATCCTGAACACTACGTACGGAAACGCCCCTTCCAGGTCTTGTGGAGCGCACCCGGGCCTCACCAGGAAGCTCCCGTTGCCGTCTGATGAACCAGACAGATCACGTGTTGCAAGTCCGGACAACACACTTGCTCCCTACAGCGCCTGTTCGGGCCCAACCCGCGGGTTCCTTGTGTTTTCGGGTGTCCTGTAATAATATTTAGTCTTCATCGTGCGTTCGGGCAGGAGCCCGCGAGATAGGGTTGCTGGATGGAGCCCAGGCAAACCGGGTTCCGGGTCAAGCCCCCAATGAGGGTATTCCCATCTGCGGGATTGTCAGGGACGGGAGGGGATTGGGGAAAAGTGGCGAAGATGCGGAAAATCGCCCGTTACCTGTACGAATCGGGGCAGCTCAAGAGGGTCCGGCGGTCCGGATGGTGGGTGGCTGGGGTGGACCATCCCGAGAGCGTGGCCGAGCACTCCTTCCGCACCGCCCTTATTGCCTGCATTGTGGCCGGCCTGGAAAAGGCGGATCTTGAAAAGGTGCTGGTCATGGCCCTTTTCCACGACATGCCCGAAACACGAATCAACGACGGACACAGGATAACCCGAAGGTACGTGGATCTGACAAAGGGCGAAGAGGAGGCTTCGAGAGACCAGGCCCGCTGTTTGCCCGAACCCCTCGCCGCCCTTGTACGGGGCCTTCCGGCACGGTTGAAGGAGCCTTCCACCCTGGAGGCAAAGGTGGTTCGTGATGCGGATCTTCTCGAATGCCTCTTCCAGGCACGGGAATACCAGGAAAGAGGGTATCCGGTGCAGGAGTGGATAGAAAACGCCGCGGCGGGTCTCAGGACAAAGACGGCCCGGGAAATCGCCGAGGCGTGCATGCAGGTGTCTCCCTGCGAATGGTGGAAAGAAGAAAGCTAGAAGGCACGCGCCAGGCGCAAGAAGCGCCGTCGGCGGGGCAGGACGCGGCATTGGACAGGGAAGACCTCACGATTGACGATGAAAGGTACGCCCATCCCCGTTTCGACACGAGCGAGGACCCCGTTCGAGACGCATGGTACACTGCCTTTTTCATCGAAAACCACATGGACCACTTCGCGTACCCCGAGCAGGTGGCCACACCGGAGCAGGTGCGCTTCATGGTCTTCACCGAGGAAAACGAACGGTACTATCCCTGTTCGGACACCATGTTCTCGGCCATCATGAACCGCACGCGGCCGCCCTTCGTGGCGGAGAAATACGACGCGGCCCTTACCAGGATTCTGACCCTCATAGAGGAAACCATCGAAGATACCTGGGAGAAGAAGTACCTCAAGTCCCTCATAGAAACCAAGTGGAACCACGAGACGCGCGACGGCATCATGATCCCTTCCCGTGTGGAGAAAAGGCTTCTCAACATCTTTCTCAAACGCACCCAGATCGAAGATCCTTACGTACACGAGAAAAGCCGGCGCAACGTACGCACCATGGGCGCCCTGCATTCCCCGAGCCTGCTCGAGGCCCTCAATCGCATCGACCCGACGCAGCTCGCGCCGTATCCTTCCACCCTGGAAGGACTCAAGGCCCGTATCGACCGGCTCAAGATAAAGCGTCTGTTCGCCCTGTCGACCCAGACCGCCCTCTGGGAGGCCGACACAATCGCCGAGTACTCCACGGACGACTACCTCAAGATCTTTTCGCGCCCTTTCACCGGTGACGGGCTCGATCACATGGAGCGACTCCTGGTGCCCGAAGGAGAGGGGGCAATGCCCCTTTGCGCCCCCTCCCTCAAGATCCTCTGGCTCGCCGACGAGGCCGGAGAGGTGATGATAGACATGGTCATCGTTCATTACCTGGCCCGTCTGGGACACAAGCTCATCGTCGCGTTCAAGGACGGCCCTCTTTTCACCAAGGTGCATCTGCAGGACGTCCTGGAGGATGCATCCCTTCGCGCCTACCTGGAAGGCGCCTACTTGATCAAGGAAAACACCATGGGGAAAAACGAGCTTGTCAATACACTGAAAAAGGACAAGCATATCATGGTCGTTTCGGACGGCACCCGAGAGAACCTGAACTTGCTGCTGGTTTCCACCACCTTCGCGCGCATCTTCAAGGAGGTGGACCTGGTGATCTCCCGGGGTCAGGACCAGAGGAGGCGTCTTTTCCAGTCCCATTTCCGCTTCACCCAGGATGTCCTCAGTGTGGCCCGGAACGAAGGGGGTCAAGTGTCTTTGCTGTTCAAGCCGAGGCATCCTCATGTCATAAAGTTCTCCCACAGCGACCTGGAGAAGAAGGCAGGAAAGATAACCTGCCAGATGCAGGAGGCCAAGAAGGGGGGAATGACGGTCGTCTTCTACAGCGGGATCATCGGCTCCATCCCGGGAAGGATACAGATGGCCAAGAAGATAATGTCCGTCTTCATCGACCATCTCAGGGAACAGTCGGCGGACACCTTCATCATCAACCCGTCGGAATACTACGAACCGGGAATGGATGCCGACGACCTCATGTTCATGTGGGAAATCGTCCAGCGAAGCGGCCTCATAGACATCTGGCGTTTCCAGGCCTACGAGGACATCCTCACTGCCTTTACCCTGATGAGGAAAAAGGTGCCGCCCGAATGGGTGGGAAAGGACGCCACCTTCAGCACGGGCTGCACCAAGGAGATGAAGATCGCACTGGAGGTCTCCCGGGCGTTTCCCGAAATGCAGATCATAGGCCCCCCCAGGGAGAAGTTCACCCGCAGAGAGGAATACGGGGTGGGCAAAATGTACGACCGCCGACTGGACTAGCCGTCGCGGCCACTGGTTGCCCAAGTGCCGCAGCGCGGCCCCGGAGCGGCACACAGGAGGTGATTGCATGGAACCGTATGACGCCAACGTGAAGTTCACCGATCACTCCGAGGAGATGGAACCGGAATGGGAAGGAAAGCGCCGGGAATCCATGAGCGTGTGGGAAGGTCGGCGGATGCTGGTCTGGGTGGGAGGGGGGCTTCTGCTCCTCCTGATCGCCATCCTCGTGTTGTTCGTCAGCGGAAGTATCCGACGCCCCGCTGCGGACGGCGCAGGTTACGGCCAGGATATCTCCCATTTGGAAAGAACGCTGCAGGATTTGGAAAGGCTTGTCCAGAGCCAGGCTGAACAGCTTGCCCACTTGCAGAGATCCCAGGAGAGGCTCCTGACCGAGACCACCACGCTGGCCAACCAGATGGGGAGGATGCCGGGCGAACTGCTCGCGGCGATGCAGAAGAACGTGCCGGCCAAGCCTGCCGCCCCCACCCCTCCCGCGCCGGCAACGCCAGCGGCAGCGGCGCCGGCAGTCGCGGCACCCCAACCCCAAAAGGCCGCCCGCTACCACGTGGTGCGCCGCGGCGACACCTTGTACGGCATCAGCAGGCAATACGGACTCACCCTAACGGACCTGTTGCGGATCAACAAGCTTAACAAAGAGGAGGCCATCCGTCCGGGCCAGAAATTGCTGGTTTCTCACTGATTCTCCCGGTGACGGGGGTCACGGGTCACCTTCTTTCCAGGCGCGCCACCGATTCGATGTGGGCGGTGTGCGGAAACATGTCCACGGGCTGAACTTCCAGAACCTGGTAGGCCTCCGCCAAGAGGGAAAGGTCACGGGCGAGGGTTGCCGGATTGCAGGAGACGTACACGAGCTTCGGCGCAGCGAGGCGGACCAACTGCTCCGTGACCTTGGGGTGCATTCCGGAGCGGGGCGGGTCCACGATCACGATGTCGGCCTGCGCACCGCCCGCAGCCAGTTCCATGCGAATGTCACCTGCCACGAAGCGGCAGTTGTTCACACCGTTTCTTTCGCAGTTGGACCTCGCGTCCTTTACCGCACCCTCGTTTATCTCCATACCCAGGACCTCCGACGCCCTCTCGGCAAGGAGTATGGCGATGGCGCCCGTGCCGCTGTAAAGATCGACCACTCTTTCCCTTCCGCTGCACCCCGCGTACTGAACCACCGTGCGGTAAAGCCGCTCTGCACCGAGGGTGTTTGTCTGGAAAAAGGAGTTGGAGGAAACGGTGAACTCGAAACGTCCGATTCCCTCGTGCAGATACGGATCTCCGGCCACCAGAAACTCCTGCTCTCCCACGGCGACGGCCGCTTTCCTTGCGGTGATGTTGTTCACCACGGAAGCCACCTCGGGGTACGCGTCCCGCAGCCGCTGCGCCAAGGGGACCAGCCTGTCCGTTCTCTTTTCCGATGTGATGAGGTTGACCATCCAACGGTCGTGGGCACAGGAATGGCGCAGCATGCAAAAACGCCAGAAACCCTCGTGGCTTTTCAGCCCATAGGCGGGCAGGCCCGATTCCTTCATGAACGCCTTCACATCCCGAAGGATATGGTTTCCAAGATCCGGCTGCAGAAGACAGGCTTGCACATCGAGGACCTTGTTGTACGTCCCTGCCACGTGCAGACCGAGGCCGAAGCCTGCCTCCACATTGTCTTGGCCCATCTCGTCGGGAAGGAGCCATCGGCTCTGCGTGCAGGAAAACTCCATCTTGTTCCGGTAGCCCAGGCTTCTTTCCGAGGGCTTTACAGGGTGCACCGGCACGTCGTGGAGCCCGCCGATGTGCTCCAGCGCTTCCACCACGTGCTCCCGCTTGTACTCGAGCTGCTTCCCATAGGGAAGGCATTGCCACTTGCAGCCTCCGCAGATGCCCGCGTAAGGGCAGGGCGCCTCCACGCGCAGAGGCGACGGGCTTATCATACGCACCACCCTGGCCTCGGCGAATCTTTTCTTTCTCCTGACCACCCGTGCTTCCACCACGTCGCCGGGAATCGCCTGGTCCACGAAGACGGCCATGCCTTCCACGCGTGCAAGGCCCTTTCCACCCAGCGCCATCCCCGAGACGACCAGCTCGACGTTTTGGGATCTTCTTACCGACACGACCTTTCACCTTCCTCGGAAAGGGGGCTCTTCTCACGGCCCCCCCTCCAGACACAATCGGTGTATGCCTTTCGCGGGCACAAACTGCGCTTTAGGCATGGATCATTGCGCGGGCTGCATCCGACCAAATGCGCAAGAGTCTTCTGGGTGGGCAGCCTTCTTGGTGGGCAGTGCCCACTCTACAAAAACCTCCATTCAGCCGGGGCCCCACCTATGGACACTCAACCTCGGGCAACATGGGGCCGGGGGAAAACAGGCCGCACCCGGCCGGAAGATGATCAAGGCCGCGCGCACCATGTCCCTGCCTGAGGCCGGGCCGTCGGGTGCGCGGCATGTCCCCGTCTTGCGGCCGCAAGTTGTAACCATGCGGGGCCTCTGGTATAGTGCATTCCATGCTGATTGCACGGAAGCGTATGCTGTGCGCGTGCACAAACTGCGCTTTTTATACCCTCACCCCGGCCCCGCAGGGCAAGGGGGATGGCAGTATAACCATGGCGTTTCACAGACACGGTGCGCAAACATAAGGGGGAGAGCGATGGCTGTCAACGTGGTGGAAAAGACCGATGGACCGGTGGCCGTGCGTCATGTCCTGGTCAGTGTTTCAGACAAACAGGGGCTCGAGGGGTTCATTCCGCAGCTCATTGAGCGGGTCCCCGACGTCAAGGTCTTGTCCACGGGAGGAACCTTCGCCCGGCTTCGGGAGATCTTGCAGGACAGCGCGAGTCGCCACCTCGCATCGGTTTCGGACTACACCGGGCAACCCGAAACCCACGGCGGACTGGTAAAAACCCTCGATTTCAAGATCTACCTCGGATTGCTCACAGAAAAGTACAACGAGGCCCACTCCCAGGACATGGCGCGCACCGGGGCCGTGCCCATCGACATGGTGGTGGTGAACCTGTACCCTTTTCAGCAAACCATCGCCAAAAGCGGCGTGACTCCGGAAATGGCAAGGGGGCAGATCGACATCGGTGGGCCGTGCATGATCCGGGCGGCGGCCAAGAACTTCCTGCGGGTGGCTATCGTGGTGGATCCCGACGACTATCCCAACGTCCTGGAAGAATTGGACACCCACCGCGGGGCCACATCCTTCCGGTTCAGGTATCGGCTTGCACGCAAGGCATTTCAGCGCACCGCAGCATACGACCGGGCCATTGCCGACTACCTGGTCCACACCCCCTTCGACACGGTGTCCCCGTGCTACGAGGTGGTGGGGCCCCAAGCGCAATGAGAAGCGTGGCACTCACGGCTGGGCGAACATCTTTTTCACCGGACCCACAGCCGCCAGATAGAGCATGGCCGAGTCGGCATTGAGACCGAGCAGGCACGCCGCTTCTGCGTCGTAGAAGGCCCCTATCCCGCAACAGCCCAGTCCCAAAGCGGCGGCGCCGACGTAAAGGCGCTGGCACAGGATGCCTGCGGTCATCATGGCATACCGATACCCCCGGGAGCCCCGGCAGCTTTCCAGCACGGCCAGGTTGGCGGCAAAGAAGACATGGATGGACGCCTGGGTCAGCCACTGCTGGTCCAGACACACGCGGGCCATCCTTTCCCTGTGGTCGCCCACGGCGAACAGGCCGATACGGCCGCGGATCCTGTCCAGCAGATAGCCCCCCTTTTCGAACCCTTCCACACCGCCGATGAGGAGGCCCATGCCTACGGCATGCTCGACGCTCCCCTCGGCGGCCGGACACGCACACAGCATGTGCAAAAGAGCGAGAAACGTTTCCCCGGCAAGCTTTTGACCGACGAAATTGCGCAGGGACCGTCGCCGGACCACCGCATCTGCGTAAGAGATTTCCTCAGGTCCTTTCCCAGGCCGCGCAATCTCCTGCCATGAACGCACCGAGAGACCCACCTCTTCGACCATGTTGGGAACATCGCCCCCGCCCCCTTTCGCGGAGCTCACCGCGTGGACCTGCCTTATGGCACCGTATACCACCTCCCTGCGGGCCGTACGGCTGGTTGCAGGGAACCTCCGGTCCAGAGGATCCGGATTTTGGCCGAATCCATCCACAAGAAGGTTTTGCCCAGGCACTTGCACCAAGGCCAGACAGACTTCACGTGTGTCGTCGAGCCCCAAAAGGGTATTAATGGTGCGGTCGTAGAAATCGTAGTTCACCCCGGAAACCAGCCTCCCTGCCCCCAGGGAAAGGAGAAGGCTCCCGACCAGATGCCCCGTGTCGAGAAGGAGGTACCGGTAGGCGCGCTCACGATATTTCCACGCACTCCTGTATGCGATGGCGGTAACGAAAAACGTGAGGGCGGGAGAAGGACACGGTTCGCCCGGAGTCCCGGGGCGAAGCAGACGCAGTGAGTGTTCGCCGATGCCGTAGTGGTACAGTCCGTCGCCCAGCCCCGATACGAAACGCGCCCCCAGGTAAAGCTCACAGGGGTATAACGCCCCGGCAGAAGGCACGCTGCGGTAAAAGAAATCCTGACCCGAGTGCCTGCTTTGGGCCGTCAGACTGTAAGCCAGTGCGAGGATCGTGGTCAGATCGTCGCCCGAAATTGACGAAGGCCTGTGGAGCGCAGGAGCCCCGCCCAGCATATCCGAAAGCTTGCATGGGGGCAGGTGTGGGTCTTGCGGCAGGGGGATCGCATCGAGAAAGGGATAACTCTTGTACACACTGGGCCGATCACTCCAATCGAGGAAGTGACCGCTCATCCGTTCCCGGTCGTAGCCGGTGTGACGGTGGTAGTGCGTGCTCGAGCCGATGGCCGAGGGACCGTCCTTTTCCATCTGCGGGTTTCCCCTCTGGTGCCTGCTGTCCGGCCGAAAGGCTGCAGGCGGCAGGTGTCAGCGCCGTTGCGCCTCCGTTTCCTTTTTACCGGTTTTCCATGGCCTCCACATACTCGCGCAAAAGCGCACGCTGCTTCTCCGTCATGTCAAAAAAATGGATCCCCGAATGGAACTTGGCGGTTTCGGTCACCTCGCAGTGGGCGACCTTACCCGTGATATCGAGAAGATCCTCCTTGAGACCGATCATCAGAGACACCGAGGTCCGGGGCACCAGGGGTACGTGCGTCTCCATCCGTATCCCCGACTCGGAAATATTGATGGTCTTTGCCATTGCCTGGTGCACCGTGTCACCCTTTTCGTCGAGACAGGCATAGGACAGCAAGTTCAACGATTCGAGTCTCCGGCTTTTTCTCTTTTCACGCCCCTCCATGATACACACCCACCCCTGAGCGTTCACGCGCAAGCGCGCTAAGGGTTTTCCTTGCCCGATGCCTCCTGTCCCCATGACCACGAGGCGTGGGGCCCTTCGCTTTTCCCTTTCAGCAATCGCATATATGGGGTACACGAAAAAGTCAATGGCAGCAAGAGCGGGGACACCCGTGTTCGGGACGCGGCATGGAAGGGCCGGCCCGCGGAGACATCGCGCATTCGGTGTCATCAAGGGGGCCATTTGGCGAAAACCCTATTTACACTTTGGAGCCATGACAACCATGAAACAGACCCCCTGCGCCACGGGGGACAAACAGATCCTGGAACAGATCGGCTTCGGGTTCCTCCATCCCTACAAGGTGGCAGGAATGGGGGAGCCTTGGGCCCAGAAGGTCGAGCACACCCTCCGGGTACTCAAGAAAAATGGGATCGGCGCGGTCCTGACCCTGACCGAAGACGACCTGTACGCAGGCCAGTACCTTCGGGCCGGATTCAGGCACCTTTTCGTACCCGTCGAGGACTGCGACCCTCCAAGCCCCGACGCCATGAATCTGGCCGTGGGCTTCATCGAGGGATCCCTTCGCGAAGGCCTGGGCGTGGCGGTTCACTGTTTCGAGGGACGGGGCCGAACAGGGACTGTCCTGGCGGGCTGGATAGGGCTCAAGGAATGCCTCGGTCCCGAACAAGCCGTCAGGCGCATCCACACGCTACGGCCCCGGACGGTTCTCACCCCGAGCCAGCGAGCCTTCCTCCACCGTTACCTTCACAAACCCCAAGATGCCGGCGGCCCATGACACCAGGAGGTGCCGGGCACCTACGGGCCTCCATGCCCCCGGAGCCATCTTTCCAGGGTGCCCAACGGTTTCCGCCACTCCACGTCGTTGTGCGGTTCGTGGAAAAATCCTTCCAGCAGGCAGTACTCCTTGTCGGGGAGCGCCACCTTGTCGAAAAAGGCACGACTCGCTTCCGGAGAAGCCAGACGGTCGGCCCCCCCGTGCAGCAGGAGCAGAGGGACCTCCAGGGCCGGAGCCCGCTCGTTGGTCCACCGGATGGCCCCCTGGATCTCGGCCCCCAGTCGGGCGGAGGCCACTGCGTGCACCAGCGAATCGCTTCGATACGCGCGCACCACCTCGGGGTCGCGGGAAAGGGCCGCCGTGTCGAGCTTGACTCCCATGGTGAATGTGGGCCACAGGGACGAGAGGACGCGACTTGCCAGAAGCAGGAAAGGCGAGACTGCCGGCTGGGACAGAACAGGCCCCGACGCCACCACACCGCTCAGGCCTTCCGGGTTGTTCAGGACGTATTCCAGGACGATGAGCCCCCCCAGGCTGTGGCCCATGAGAAAGAAGGGTCCTTGGTTGTTCTTCCCGCGCACCCAATTGGTGAAGGCGAGCACATCTTCTCTGAAGTCTCCCCATCGATCGATATGACCCCGCTGACCGGGGGAACGCCCGTGGCCCCGCAGGTCAAAGGCGTACACCGCATACCCCTTGGGAGCAAGATGCTGAGCAACGTGCTCGTACCTGCCGCTGTGTTCGCCGAAACCATGCACGATCAGCAGAGCCGCTTGCACCTCTTGGGCAGGATGCCAGTACTGGTAATAGAGCTGCCAATCCACCGCACGTCTGAGAAAGCCTTCCCGGCGATACATAAGCCCACCCTCCTAAAAGAACCCCTCGGTCGGACGAATCGCTGCTCCCTTGGCTGGGGATGATCACCCGCCTGTGCCGAGGCGCAGGTCTTTGGACCACGCACAGGGCGCCTCGAATCCGTTAACGAGGAAACCGGGGATTACAGTGCGGGAAATATATCCCAGACGCTCCGTGAAGTCACCCCGGCATAGGAGGGGCGTTTGGCTCCCCCAGAAGGTCGGTACCGGCATCGAAAAAGGGGCCTTGAGCATCGCAGCGACCCTGTATACCTTACGGGGCCACAAACTGCGCTTTTTATACCCCCACCCCGACCGGGAGGGCGGGCGGGATGTGGGGAATCGCAATGTGTACCCGCACGCAGTGTAGTATTGCCGCCGCTTTCGGATCAAAGGGAGAAGGTGGCCATGGTTGTGAAGGAGAAAGGTCCGGCATACGGGGTTGCACCGGTGTGAAAGATCGTGTATGGGTCTTTAAAAATCTTCCTTATCATAAGAGAGGTCAGCAGAAACATCCATGCCCACGGAACCAGCCAAACGCTATAGCTGTGTCGCATTGCTCCGGGGGAAAAGGGAGGTGATGGCCGACCTATGGATCATGACCGGCCCCTTCGGGGGCAGTCCTCATCCGGTTACCGATCCATACTCAGGCATCCTTTCCCTTTCTTCAGGAGGAATTCATGTTGCGCTCCATAGACGAAATCAATAGAAAAATCCGCGAGGGCCGTGTGGTGGTTTGCACGGCCGAAGAAATCATACACCTTGCCCGGGAAAAGGGCGCGGCCAAGGCGGCGAGAGAAGTGGACGTGGTCACCACCGGAACCTTCAGCCCCATGTGCTCCAGCGGGGCCTTCCTCAACCTCAGACAACCCAAGGAGAAAATCAAGCTGGGCGGGGGAACCGTCTCCCTCGACGGTGTACCCGCCTATTCAGGGTTCGCTGCGGCCGACATCTGCATCGGGGCCACGGCCCTTCCCGAAGGGTCCGCGAAAAACAGCCCCCACCCCGGAAGCTTTCCCCGGGGAGGAGCCCACGTGATCGAAGCGCTGGTGGCAGGAAGGAAGGTGAAACTGCGCGGTACGGCTCACGGGACCGACTGTTACCCGGGCACCCGGCGGGAGGAGGAGATCGGGCTCTGCGATATGAACGAGGCATTCCTGTTCAACCCGCGGAACTGCTACCAGAACTACAACGTGGGGGTGAACCTCTCGGACAAGACGATCTACACCTACATGGGGGTTCTGCGCCCGCATCTGGGCAACGCCAATTACTGCTCCGCAGGTCAGCTTTCCCCCCTGCTCAACGACCCCTACTATCGGACCATAGGCATCGGCACGCGCATCTTCCTGGGAGGAGGGGTGGGGTACGTGGCCTGGAACGGCACACAGCACAGCCCCGGGCAGCCCCGCACGGAAAGGGGCATCCCCAGGAGGGCCTCGGGTACACTGGCCCTTGTGGGCGACATGAAACAGATGACGCCCCATTGGGTGAGGGCGGTCAGCTTCACGGGGTACGGAACATCCCTGGCACTGGGTATCGGCGTGCCCATTCCCATCCTGGACGAGGCCGTGATGCAGCATGTGTGCGTCACAGACGCCGATATCCCGGCCCCTGTCGTGGACTACAGCCGCCATTACCCGTTCAGTGAGGGAAGCGGACCGCTGGCCGAGGTGACCTACGCCCAGCTCAAGAGCGGTGCCATAGAGCTTCAGGGCAAGACCGTTCCCACGGGGTCCCTTTCTTCTTACGCCAAGGCACGGGAGATCGCCGAGATACTGAAAAAATGGATTGGGCAGGGAACCTTCCAATTGACGGAGAAGGCCGCTTCCCTGCCGGGCACGGAAGGAGGTGATGCATGATGGCGACCCGCAAGCTGATTCTCAGGTTTCCCCCGGAACTGGTGGAAGAGCCCGTGACCTACCACCTGGTGAAGGATTTCGGACTCATGGTCAACATCCTGCGCGCCTCCATCTCCCCCGGCAAGCAGGGCCGCCTGGTGGTGGCCGTCACCGGAGAAGAGCCCGATTTGCAGAAAGGCCTTGGTTACCTCAAGAGAATGGGGCTCGAGGCGGAGCCCATGGCCGAAGAGATCCTCCGACACGAAGCCCTGTGCACGAGCTGCACGGCCTGCATACCGGCGTGCCCCACCGGGGCCCTGGAGGTGGACCGTACCACTTGGCTCGTTTCCCTTGACAAGGAAAAGTGCGTCCTTTGCGGATCGTGCGTCCCCGTGTGCCCTTACAGGGCCATGGAAATAAGGTACAACGGCTCCGCCTAGCCGGAACCACGGCATTGCGGGGGGGCGGGCCGAAAGGTGCCGCTCCCTTCCTTTTTCGTCCTTGAAGTGAGTCGACATATACCCGACGCGTCCACAAACTGCGCTTTTTATACCCTCACCCCGGGTGGACGCTCCTGCCCTTTCGTGCTGCGGTGTCGGTTTCCTGCCCCAACAATTCCCCCCTGGCGGGGCTACCCGGCTTCTCCTAAGCCCCCTCAAGGGGCAATGGATCGGTTGACGCCGGGTGATGGCTGTGAACCCTCGGGGTTCCCGTTTCCGAGCGGTCGATAAGGATGATCATGGGCCCCCTGGCGGGGCGACGGGAGGTGCGCATGGGACTTGAGAAAATCGGCATTTTGACCGGTGGCGGCGACTGTTCCGGTCTCAACGCTGTCATTCGGGCCGTCACCCGCACTGCGGTCATTGAGCACAAGGCACGGGTCATAGGAATCGAAGGGGGGTTCGAAGGACTGATCGCCAACCAGACGCAGGAACTGACCACGCGCAGCACACGGGATATTCTGACCCTTGGCGGGACCATACTGGGTACCACCAACAAGGGGAACGCCTCCAGGGGGTGGCCCAACTGGGAGGCGTGGGATTCCAACTCGCCGAGCAGATCAAACGGCAGATAGACCTGGAGGTGCGCACCACCGTACTGGGTCATATCCAAAGGGGGGGCTCCCCCTGCGCCTTCGATCGTGTGCTGGGCACCCGCCTGGGCAGCGCCGCGGTAGAAGCAGCGGCAAACGGCAAATTCGGCACCATGGTCGCCCTCCACCACACCCCCAACATAGAGCTGGTCCCCCTGGATCGGCTCGCCGGCCTTGTACGCACCGTGCCGGTGGATCACCAGCTCATAAAGACTGCGGAATCGATCGGGATCAACATGGGGCGGGAGAGGATGTAGCCCGCCGGGCCAAAAGAAGGTGGGGAAGGAGCACGTCCTTCCCCACCGATGCGTGTTCATTACCAGCGGCACCCTCCACCGGGGCCCCGCCCCCACATGTTCCTGCCGTAGCCCTTGCCATGGCCTCGGCCGTAGCCCCTGTCGCTGTCCGGAGCCACTTTGCGCGCCTCGAGCGCGTACTCCACCCGTTTATCCGCCAGGGCGGCTTTGAGGCTGCTCACTTCCTTCTGGATCGCCTTGACCTTGTCCGTGTCCGGATTCGCCTCGTTCAGAAGGCTGTTCAGTTCCTGAGACTTGTTCCACAGGTTGTCCCTCAGGTCCTGGGTCTCGGAGTAAAACTTCTTGCCCAGATCCTCCAGTTTGCCCCGCTGCTCGTCGCTGAGGCTTCCGTAATCGCCGGAGTATCGCCGGCAGTACTCGGGGCCGCGGTCGGGGTCTGCCCACATGTGGTCTCCCCGGCCCCATCCCGCCATCTGATGTCCTCTCCCCCAGCCCGGGCCGAAGCCGAATACCGGATACGCAAACACAACGGCGAGAAGCACCGTCCCCAGAACAATCATGCTCTTTCTCATCCTGACACCTCCTTGTTTGTGGTTGCTGTCGTTCTCACGGTCGCACATTTATAATGCAACCGGTGTGCCATATCAAGGAGCCAACAGCTAATATATTGAAATAACGTAGTTATTTTGCAGCCAGGGTGTCAAGGGGGCTATTGGGCATGGCGGTGTGTCCAGCAGACTGGATACTTGGTATCCACACGGGGTATCCATGTGAGCAATAAGTATCCATCCGCTATATTTCCCCTGGAAGGTTGACGATTCTTCCTCTTCCACGGTGGGCGTGGCGGTGGGGGGTGAGCACCAGGCAAGGATGTGTGATATCCGCTGAGGGCAGGGGGGCGATGGCCCGGGTGTCTCCGAACCTCTCGCGCAATTGCTCCAGGTTTCCTACGGCTAGCACACGCATGGGACAGGCGTCCACACAGGCAGGGGCCATGTTTTCATCGAGCAAGTCGCTGCACATGGTGCACTTGGTCATGCACTGTGCGTCGGGGTCGTACGCAAGGGCCCCGTAAGGGCAGGCAGCCTCGCATTCCCGGCATCCGGTGCATCGATCCCGGTGGATGAGAACCAGCCCGTCTTCGCTGCGCTTGAAAAGGGCTTCCGTGGGACAGGCGTCCACACAGGCAGGCTTCTCGCAGTGATTGCAGGAAATCGAAACGTAGTAGGAGAAAATGTCCTGGGGAATCAAAATCCCGTCTTCCAGGTTCCAGGTTCCCCCGCCGTACTCCATGACACGCCGCCAAAGGGTCCCCGGAGGAAGATCGTGCTTGTCCTTACAGGCCACCTGGCACGCCTTGCATCCCACACACCTGTTGGTGTCCACATAAAAGGCCAGTTGGGTGCCCATGGGCGTCGGTCCTTTCACGGTACGATCCTCTTCGGCCACTGGTGGTCCGGATCGAGGGGCCTGTTGTGCCTGGCGACCTGCACACGCGTGGTGGTCCACGCCTGGACCCCGTGACCCGAGGGCGGCGGCGCCTGCACGCAGTTGGGAGAACCGGCCCGGTCCACCCCCGTCTCCTCGTCTATATCCGCCCAGGCACCGTCTGCCAGGGCTACGGCGCCCGGCACGATGCAGGGGGTGACCTTGGCCCTTCGCAGCAACGCACCGTGCGGGCTGGTCACCAGAACCGTATCGCCGTTTGCGATGTCCCGTGCCCCCGCGTCGAGATCGTTCATCCAGAATTCCTGGGGAAAAGCCTCCCGGAGCCACGGAACATTGTCCAGGGCCGAATGGGCCCGCCGCAGGTGGTGGGGGGTGATCAACTGGAGCGGGTAGTCGCTTCCCCGCGCATCCTCGTACCCGTCGATGGGTGGCTCGTAGGTGGCGATGGGCTCTATCCTGGACCATCCGTAGGCGTTGACCACCTTGGCCAAGGTTTCGCAGTGTATCTCCAGTTTCCCGCTCGCCGTGCGCAGGGGGTGGGCATGGGGATCCCGCCGGAAGTCCTGGAAAGAAACGTGGACAAAGGGGTCACCGGGACTGCGTGGTACCTGGAAGATTCCCTCTTTCCTGAACCGTCTCCAGTCGCAGCGGCCTGCCTGGGGGTGGCCCTCGCCCCCCAGTTCGGCGATGTCCTCGGCGCTGATGGCAAAGAGGGGCTCGTAGCCGGAGCCGTCCGGCTTGATGACCTGGGCGCCCGCGAGCTGGTTGTAGAGCTTCTGGGCTTCCGGGGTCGGATCCACCGCGCCGGGATCGATGCCGAGACGTTGGGCGAGCCCCCGGGCGATATACATGTCGTCTTTCGCCTCGAAAAGGGGCTCCAGGGCCTTGCGCCACCACAGGATGGTTTCCCTGTTGGCCTGCATGAGGGTGTCGTGTCGTTCCCACATGGTGGTGACCGGGAGCACCAGGTCCGCATACTTGGCCCCGGTGTCGAGAAACTGGGAGGCGGAGGCCACGAATTCCACCTTGCGGTGGGCCTCGATGCCCCTGTTGAGGTTGGGCATCTGGTTGAGCATGGCGGCGTGGCCGTGATAGATCATCCGTATGTCCACCGGCTGCTTGCCATGCACCGCCCGGTCTTGTTCCCCTTTGACCACGGCGTCCCAGCATTCGCTCCAGTTCAGGGCATGCCAGTCCTTCTCCAGTGGATTGGGATAGGAATTGGCTATCTTGCTTTTCGGGGGGTAAAGGGCATTATCGGGCATGGCTTCGCGGATGCGGCCCAACCTGACCAGGGCCTTTCCTCCGAAGGACTGGCCCGACCAGCTCACCTGGCCGCCGGGGATTCCCAGGTTCCCGGTCATCCAGCCCACGGTGAAAAAGGCCTGGACAAACTGCTCCCCCCTGTATGTCTTCGAAACGCTCCAGGCACTGATGATGGCGGCCGGTTTCACCGTGGCCATCTGTGAAGCCAGGCCGCGAATGGTATGGGGGTCGGTCCCGCAAATCCGGGAGGCCCACTCGGCCGTCTTGGGAACCCCGTCATGCGTTCCCAGCACGTAATCCTTGAAATTGTGACGCGGGTCCGCCCCTTCGGGCATGTGCCCGGCATCGAACCCGAGGGTGTATCTGTCGAGAAAATCCTGATCGTATAGTCCGCATGTTATCATGTGGTGGGCCACACCCAGTAAAAGCGCCGTGTCTGTCCCGGGCCGCACGGGGATCCACTCGTCTGCCAAAGCCTTGGCCGATTCCGTGTATATGGGGTCCACGACGAGGATGCGCGCTCCCGCCTCCTTGGCCCTGAGGATATGGTAGGCGGCGTTGCCCGCGCGGTTCACCGCGGGGTTGGTGCCCCACAGAACGATCAACTTCGACCGAAGCAGATCCATCCGATCGTTGCCGTTCTCGAACAAGCTTCCCTGCATGAAAAGGCTCGGGAAAGGGAAAGAGCCCCACGAAACCGTGCCCCAATGCGAGGTGTACCCCCCCAAGTGCCTGAACACCCTGGGCACAGGGTCAAACAACACCCCCTGGAATCCCTCTTCGTAGGAAAGCACCAGAAGGGACGCATTCCCGTAACTATCCACGATCCTTCGGGTTTCCCCAGCCAGGATGTCGAGGGCCTCGTCCCAGCAGATGCGCACCCACTGGTCCCGGCCCCGCAAGTCTTTCCTGCCCCCGCCGGGGATCCAGTGCTTCCTTTTCATGGGATACCTGAGCCGATCCGGCGCCAGGACCTGCTTTCTCTGTGCCCTTCCCCGGGCACAGGCCCGTAGCTGGGGGCTGTCGGGGCTGTCCGGGTGGGTGTCGTCGCTCTTGACCCGAAGGACCCTGCCGTCGACCACCCACGCCTTCAGAAGGCAGCGACCTCCGCAGTTGTGCCAGCACGCCACGGGGATCCATTGCCCTTGTCCCTCTGTCTGCTCTGCCTTGTGAGGGCCGGATGGAGAAAGACCGCTCTCCCGTTCAGCAAGGGGGTTAGCCGACATCATCGCCTTTTCCTTTGTCGCCTTTGAGACAGCGAATCCCGTCCTTCCCAGCCACGATCACCTCGTGGGCCAGACCCAGGAAAAGCCCATGTTCGAGGATGCCGGCCCTCTCGTTGAGCCGCCGCGCCAGGGCGTGGACGTCGTCGATGGGTCCGAATCGTGCGTCGAGGATCAGGTTGTTCTGGTCCGTGAAAAAGGGGCTGCCGTCGCCGTTGGTGCGCAGCGTCACCGCGGCCCCCAGGGATCTGAGGCAGTTCTCCTCGGTGCGCCGCGCGAAGGGGATGACCTCCACGGGAAGGGCCCACAGCGTTCCCAGTCTGGGAGACACCTTGCTTTCGTCCACGATGATGATCAGCCGACGGCTCGCCTGGGCTATGATCTTTTCCCGAAGAAGGGCTCCTCCACCCCCCTTGATGCAATCGAGCCAAGGATCCACCTCGTCGGCACCGTCGATGGTCAGATCCAGATCAGGGTGATCGTCGAGCGTGGACAAGGCAATTCCCAGTGCCTGCGCCATGTCTCTTGTTTCATTGGAGCTGGCCACCCCCACGATGTCTTTCACGAGTCCCTTCGCCAGCAGGTCCGCAAGGTGCAAAAGGGCGAATCGGACCGTGCTTCCCGATCCCAGCCCCAGGGCCATCCCGGACTGCACAAAGCGCACCGCGTGCTGCGCGGCTTGTCGTTTCAAGGTATCCTGGTCGTTCATCGCTTTTCCCGCAACGGTTGGAAAAAGTGGCCCGGCTGCGGGACAGGAAATTCTGCACAAGCTCCCGATCCTGCCACGCACCGATAAAATTCGCGCCTCACATACACCCAAAGAAGCGCTCGTGCAACCAGCGCGTCTCCCTCTCCCGGAAGACCCCTCATTGGCCGGGGCAGGCCCTGCCCTTCAAGTGGAAGAAGAACCTGAGCCCTCTGCGCACCTTTTCCGAGAAGATCTTGCTCGACATGAAATCACCCGCCACGCGCTTGTTGATTTCCCCCAGTGTGGGGTAGGGATGCACGGCCGCGGCCAGGGTGCTCAGTCCGACATTGCCGTTGAGGACCGCAACCCACTCGCTGAGCAGTTCTCCGGCATGGGGCCCCAGAATCTGGACGCCGATGGGCTTTTCCTTTTCCGAAAGCAGCAGCTTCACCTTGCCCGTGCGCTCCTCTTCGGCAAGGCTCCGGTCGTTGTCCTTGAATTCCTCGGTCCATACCCTGTAGGCGACGCCCGCCTCCTGCGCGGCCTTTTCGTTCATGCCGATGGAGGCCAGCTCCGGGTCCGTGTAGGTGCACCAGGGCAGGTAGGTGTAATCCACCTTGCGGGGCAGATGAAAAACCGCATTGGCCACCACCACTCCAGCCTCGTATCCCGCGGCGTGGGTGAACTGGTATCCGCCGTTTACGTCTCCGGCGGCATAGATGTGCCTGTGGGTGGTCCTCATCCTGCCGTCCACCTTGATGCCTCGCGCGGTGAAGGCCACCCCGATGTCCTCCAGGCCCAACCCCTGCACGTTGGCCACCCGACCCAGAGCCACCAACAGGGTATGGGCCGAAAGGACGGCACGGGTGCCGTCGGCCTTTTCGACGGTGAGCTCCTTCCTGTCTCCAAGGTCCCGCACCGCGGTCGCCCTGGTATCGAGGTGGAACTCCACGCCTTCCCGTCCCACGATTTCCATGACCGTGTCGGCCATGTCCCTGTCTTCCTTACCCAGTATCTGGCCAGCCATCTCCACCACGGTCACCTTGGTGCCCAAGCGGCAGAAAGCCTGCGCCATCTCGACACCGATGGGTCCTGCCCCGAGCATGATCATGGAAGGGGGCAACGCGTCCAGGGAGAAGATCTCCTTGTTGGTTATGCAGCCGCTTTTTTCCAGGCCGGGTATGGGAGGAGCAAAGCCTGAGGACCCGGTAGCGACGACCCATTGCTTTGCGGAAACGGTCTGCCCCCCAATACGAACCGAGTGCTCGTCCGCAAAACGCGGTTCCCCGAAAACCACTTTGGCCCCCAGCGCACAAAACCGCTCCTCGGAATCGTGCTTCTGTATGGTCCCGATGACCGACCGAATGCGTGCGGAAATCCTTGAAAAATCCACGGGGGGTACCTGCACGGGAGGCAGGCCGTACCTGGGGGCGTTCTTCAAGGAGTGGTAGACGTTTGCGGTCTTGATGAGCGTCTTGCTGGGAACGCACCCGAAGTGCAGGCAGTCGCCCCCGAGCGCTGCTTCTTTCTCGATGAGAAGGGTCCTGGCCCCAAGCTGGGCCGCCCCCGAGGCCACCGTCAGGCCCGCGGCACCTCCGCCCAGAATACCGATGTCGTACTCGTAGTGCGCCATGGTCACTCCCCTTGTCTTTTGAGTTCTCTCGCAACGCGTCCTTCGGGCCCCTGACTCCGCGCCCGAGCCGATTCCAGAGAAAACCGCCGTCCGGCCCCCAAGCGGCCAGGAAGAAAGACCCGAGGTCATCACAAGGGATGTTCAGACACGTTCTCACGCCCTCTGCCCCGGTACCATCCGAGCAGTCTCTTGACGGCAATGGGAAAGAGTCCCAGCATCACGAACGAAAGAATCAGGCCGGGAGACAGAATACCCGCCAGGGATTCGATCTTCCCGAGCTCTTTTCCCGCGTGGACATAGACCATGGTTCCCGGCAGCATCCCCACCTGGGACACCCAATAAAAGGTGCGAAGGTGCATGGGGGTGAGGCCCATCACCAGGTTGATCACGAAAAACGGAAAGACAGGCACCAGGCGCAGGGTGAAAAGATAAAACGCGCCCTCCCGCCGCACGCCTTCGTTGATGGCTGCCAGCCTCCCCTCGAACTTCGTCTGGACCCAATCCCGCAGGACAAAACGCGCCGTGAAGCAGGCAAGGGTGGCGCCGATGGTGCTGGCGAAGGAAACAGCCGAAAGTGCGGTCCAGAATCCGAAAAGGGCCCCGCCGGCCAGAGTGAGGACCGCAGCCCCTGGAAGCGACAATGCGGTGACGAGCACGTACACCCCCATATAGGCCCCCACCACCAGGAGGGGCCGTGCCCCGTAAAGGGAGGCAAATCTCGCTTGAGAGGCGTTCATGTAAGGCAGGCTCAGATAACGTTCCAGGTGGTAGACCCTGAAAAGCACGGCGACGCCTATGACTGCGAGGACCAGGACGAGTTTTTTGACAAGCCTCCTGTTCATCGTGTCTCTTTCCACGTGTGAGGGAAAGGATCACCAGCACAAGCTGCCCGCGAAACTTGGCATATTGAGCACCCCAAGACAAAGGATTTCACACCCCGTGGGGAAAAGCCTCCCCCAAGATACCAAACCCTTCCTGTTTCAAGTTTTGAGGGCGCCATGCCGATAGTGGAGCAGACTACTGCGCGCGGTCACAAATTGCAATTTCCTACATCGTCCCCGCGCTCTGGGAGAGGATCGGGGTGAGGGGATAAGAAGCGCAGTTTGTGGACGCGCGAGGTATACATTGCCCGGCACAGCCTCCATGGGTCGCCCCTGATTTCGGTCCAGGGGCCGCAAGGGGCAACGTCAACGGGTAACACCGCCAGGGGAAATACAATGCATGACAAGGCTCTGTTGTCGGGTAGTCTGCGCTTGATCAATCTGCCGGATCTTTTTCAGATGTTGGGCGGAAACAACAACACGGGAATCCTCGAAATCAACGGGGAGACATTTCCCGATCAGGCACGGATATACTTTGTGGAGGGCAACCCCGTCAACGCCGTGTGCGGCCGGTCGTCGGGTCTTGAAGCCCTTTACGGGCTGTTTGGGTGGACCGACGGCTCTTTCCGATTCTACCCCCAGCCCGTCACCATCGGCCGTGCCATCCACAAAAACAGGATGGAGATCATCCTCGATGCCATGAGGATGCTCGATGAAGGACTGGTCCCCACCCTGGGCGCCGCCGCAGCGTCGAACGACGGCTCCGAAGGGCTGCCCCTTGCCGACAACAACCGCAACGGAACCCTCAAGGTCATAAAAGGCTCCCTGGTGAACTTCAAATACATCATGGACGAGGAGGAATTCGACGACGGCGAGATCATCGTGCGCCAGGGGGGACACGGCAAGTGGATGTGGGTGATACTGGAAGGAAAGGTGAGGATAACACGGGAAACGCGGCGTGAGCGTGTGAGTGTGGCCATCCTGGGGGAAGGATCCACCATAGGGACCCTCACCTGTCTCACCTGGGGAGAGCACATCCGCACGGCCACCGCCACGGCCATGGGGCGTGTCCTCTTGGGGGTGCTCGACACCGAGCGTCTTTCAGAGGACTACACGCGGCTGTCACCGCCATTCAGGAGTCTTCTTCTGAGCCTGAATACCCGGCTGGTCGGTGCAACCGACATGGCGGTGCACGCCTTCATGGACATCGACAAGGGCCGACGGATCGAAAGCAGCGGCGAGCACCTGCTTGAGGAGGATTTTGAAAGGGAGCAGGTCTTCCTTGTCCGAGAAGGCGAGGCCCAACTGATAAGGAAGCTTTCCTGCGGGTACCTGCCCATTCTCACCCTCAAGAAAGGAGATATGTTCGGATACATGCCCTCCATGGAAATCGGCGAGGAGTTGCTGGGTGCCTCCGTTCTGCCTTCGGGGCCGTTCAGGGTGGAAAGCATGGAGGTGGACCGATTCTACCGGGAGTACGAAGGGCTCTCCAACGCATTCAAGGGTCTGATCCATAACATGGGCGTTTGTGTCTCCATGACCGCGCACCTGACCGTCAAGGGCATGGATTGAAACCTTGGCTGCACCTTAACAAGCAGGGGGATACGGTGAAAGAAGCAGTGAAACGGAGGATCCTTGCAGGACTTGCGAATGGAAAAAGCATACCTTCCCTGTCCCCGCTGGCGCTTCGACTCGTGGAGTTGGCCGCCCAGGAGTGGACTTCCGCGAGCGATCTTGCACGGGTCATCGAAAAGGACCCCGCACTCACCGTGCGGCTTCTCAGGCTGGTCAACAGCGCCTTCTTCGGGAGCTCCCGGTCCATCGCTTCCGTGCCCAATGCCGTCGTGCGGCTCGGTTTTCAACAAGTGCGGGTGATGGCCCTCAGCATTTCCCTGCGCGACACCTTTCCCTTCGGAAAAGTCAAGGGGATGCATTACGACCTTTTCTGGAAAAGATCCCTTTACCGGGGCCTTCTCGCGAAGAACTTCGCCCGGTGCGTACAGGAAGTCAAACTGGTGCCCGAGGAGCTTTTCGTTGCCGGTCTCATTCTGGAGATCGGGATGCTCCTGCTTTTCGATCTGTGTCCGAAGGATTTGAAGGGGGACTTCCCCGGCGGGGACGTCTCCCTGGAAAGCGCCCTTTCCTGGGAACGCCGGCACCTGGGTATCACCCACAGGGAAGCCGGGCAGTTCGTACTGGAAAAGTGGGGTTTTCCCCAGCATCTGCTGGCCACTCAAAGACAACACGGCGCCGCGGCACTGGAAGGGGACGTGCCGGCCCTGTGCCGCGTCATCGAGCTGGCACGCGTGGCCGGTGAGGCTTTTTTGGGAGGAAACACGGACCTGCACCTTGTCCACTGCCATGCCCAGCGGCTCTTCAACATGGATCTCGAAACGGTCAACGGCGTACTGGCGGAGACCTTAAACAAGGTCCAAGAGTTTGGCGATATGCTCCACGTGGAGATTGACCTGCGTGACGACCTGCTGAGCGTCATGGAAAAGGCGAACCAGGCCCTTGCCAGGATCAATGCGTCCATGCAGGTATCCATCGACCATGCCTTCCAACGCAGCCCCTCCCCCTCCGGGTCCTGCCCGGACCGCAACTGCGACGCCCTGCCGGACGGTGGTCCATCCAAGGAGCACACATTGGCCATTGCCCGTGAAACGCGCAAACCGGTCCTGGCTCTGGGGGGCCTGGCACAGAAACTGGCAGTGATGACCGAGGACCACGACGGCAGGGGGCTTAGTCTGGTTCGGTCCTCCGACTTGAGAGAGTACGCGGAAAAGATAGCCAAGGAATCCTCCCGTCTGGACCGCGTCTTGAGGGACATGTGCGAGTACTGCGATGATTACCAGCCGCTTTTTTCCGAAAGGGACCTGGTACCCCTCCTGAAAACCGTCCTGGCCGAATTCAGAGAGATCTTCGAACGTGAAGACATCCGGCTCGTCGAGGAGTTTCCCGTGGAAGCGGTCCGCGTGTCCGTTGATTCCGCCGGCATCACGAGAGCCTTGAGGCAGCTTGTCAGAACGGCCGTTCAGGGAATTCGAAGAAGACAAGGGCTCGTGACCGTGTCGGTCCTTTCTCTGTGGCCCCTCGGGAAAATCACCATAGGAGCTTTCGGAAACGGGACCGGAGGTTCTCAGCCTGATGGGGATACACCCGGCGACCAAGCCTCCCAAGGATCCTTCCGCACCGGCATGGGACTTCCCCTGGCGCGCAAGATAGTGGAGGCCCACAAGGGGCGTCTGGAAGTGATCTACGCGGAGGGGTCCGGAAACACCATAGAGGTCTACCTGCCGACCGCCTAGCAGGAATCGTCTTCTATCATCGCCGCCCACGCCCCGCCGGTGGCAGTGCCCGCGCATACCTCGCGCGTCCCCACCCGGGATGGTGAAAATAGGTCTCCGGATGTCAGACGGACCTCCTGCGGGTCTTGTTCCGTCCTCACCCCGGCCCTCCCGGAGGGCGAGGGGGGTGCAGGAAACCGCAATGTGCGACCGCGCGCAGTTTACCCTGTGTCAACGCTTGCGCACCTGCACCAGCGCCGTGTTGCCTGGGAAGGCTCCGCCGGGGGTGTGCCCGGGGCCCGTGAGCACATTGGCGCACCCTCCGTGGTCCACCCCACCTGCATCGGGGCGAAAGGGGCCGCCCTGGGGCAGATGCACCACTCCCGGCAGGATCCTTTCGGTCACCGTACACGGAACCGCCATCTTTCCCCGGTCGTTGAAGACATCCACGAGGTCCCCCTCTTCCAGCCCACGCGGCCCGGCGTCCCGGGGATGTATCCACAGGGCGTTGATTTCGGCGTCCTTGAGCCAACCCACGTCCTCGAACTGGGAATGGACACGTCTTCTGTAGTGCGTGCTGATGAACTGGAGAGGATACTTCTTGGCCAGCGGGTCGTTGCGGCTCTCCGAACCCTCGATGTACTTGGGAACGGAAGGGATCCGAGGGTCGTCCAGGTCCGCCAGCAGTTTGGAACGTATTTCGATCTTACCCGAGGGTGTGGGAAAAGGGTTACTCTCGGGGTCTTCGATCTGTTTGCGGAAGGCCACGTGGGGTCGTTCGTGCTCCATGACGTGCACGCCCCTTTCCCTGAAGGCGGCAAAATCGGGCAGGTCCTCTGTGCGCAGCAGCTCCTCGAGCCACTGGGCATCCGATTTGTCCCCGTAACCCTCAAGGCCCAACCTGCGTGCCAGCTCCGCGCAGATCTGCACGTCGGACCGGGATTCGTAGAGGGAATCCACACAGCGGTTCGCGTATACGAAGTAGGGAGCCCCGAGCCAGCCCGCACTCACGTCTTCCCTTTCCATAAAGGTGTTCACCGGCAGGACGATGTCCGCGAATCGTGCCGTGGCGCTCAGGAACACTTCGTGGACCACGAGAAATTCGAGTTTTCTCAGGGCCGAAACGCCCCGGTTGGCGTCGGGCAGGGAGCTGAGGGGATTGGAGGCCACCACGTACCCCAGCTTCGGCTCCACGGGATACCCTGCCCCCCTGCCCAGGAGAATGGCGTCCCAGACATCGCAACTGTGAATCCGGGTGGTACTCCCCACGTGGTAGCCCGGGATCTTGACCTTGCGCGATGTGTCCTTGAGCCCCTTGGTGCCCCAGGCAAGACGCCCTATGGTCATGTAGTTGGGGAAAGCCCCCTCCCAGCCAGGCGCATTGCCCCCTGAAACCCCTATGTTCCCCGTCATGGCGGCCAGGACCATGGCCGCACGGTGATACTGTTCGCCGCAGGAGGCACGCCCCGGAGCCCAACCGGCAATGAGCGCCGCGGGTCTGGACCCGGCGTACTGCCTTGCAAGCTCCTCGATCTGCTGTGCCGGAACACCGGTGATGGCTTCGGCCCACCTCGGGGTCTTGGGGATTCCGTCCTCCACTCCCAACACGTAGTCCCGATAGGCTGCGAAGCCGCTGGTGTACCTGTTCAGGTATTGCTGATCGCAGAGTTTCTCGGTGATGAGGGTGTGGGCCATGGCTATCAACATGGCCGTGTCGGTCCCCGGTATGATGGGAATGAAACGGTCGGCGAAGGTGGCCGCCGAGTTGGTGAAGCGCGGGTCGATGCATATGATTTTCGCCCCGCCTTCCCTGGCCCCGGCAAGGGCGAAGGGGGTCCCGCTGTCCCACACCGTGTCTGCGGGATTGAGGCCCCACAAAATGATGAGACGGGCATTGGACAGATCATCCCGGGTGTTGCCCGTGAACATGGAGCCGTATGTGGCGAAGGAACCGAGGATGGCCCCCTGGTTGGAGACGTTGCCCCAGGTGGTGACGCAGCCCCCGAACAGGTTGAGCAGCCGGATGCCGGCTCCCGCACCGTGCAGGGTTCCGTGGCTTCCCCCCAGGCTCAAATAAAGGATTGCCGTGTTCCCGTACCTCTCCTTGACCCGTTTCAGCTCCCCGGCCACCGTGTCCAGGGCCTCGTCCCAGGAGACGCGCTGGAATGCGCCCTCCCCCTTTTCTCCCACGCGCTTGAGGGGATACCGGAGCCGGTCGGGGTGATAGAGCCTCTGCCGGTTCGCACGGCCTTTGAGACAGGCCCTGTAAGGCGTGCCGTCCATGGCCGCGCCCTCGATCCTGACGACCCTGCCGTCTCTCACATGCACCTTGAGGGGGCAGAGCCCGCCGCAATCGTAACTGCAACCCGTGGAAACGATCCTCGTCTCACCCGTTGACCCGCGGTCCGTGGCCGTGTTCATGATCTTCGTCCTTTCCCCATACGTGTCTTCCGCCCGCGACGGCACTGTGACCCAAAATCGGCGTGGCCTTGATCATCGTTCTTGATCATCGTTCCGGCCGGCCGGGTCCTTTTTCTCGCCCTGGGAGCGCGGGCGTCTCGCCTGCCAGGCGCACCGGGTGCGGGCAAGATGCACGCTCCCACGAGAGGCACCAGAAGCGTGGATGTACCTTGCGCGGCAACAAACTGCCCTTTTTGTGCCCTCACCCCGCCCCTTTCCCAGAGCGCGACGGGGATGCAGGAAATCCCGATTTGTGACCGCACGCACTGTCTTGTTTCCTGTCGCCCTGAACCGGCGCCGATGCCGGGCGGGAGTCACTCTCGCCCGGACTACAGTTCGATCTCCATGCCCTCCCTGGCGAAAAAGGTGTGGGTTGTCTGCCCGTCCTCGGGCGTGCAGTGCTGCGTGGCAAGGGCATCCATCTCGGCATCCGTTCGCACCGGCTCATGGTGAAAGAGGGCGCAGCGCTTGACGTGCGCCCTTCTTGCCGAGGAAACCACATGTTCCAGTGCGCTGTGCCCCCACCCCTTCTTGGACGATGTGTACTCCTTCTCCGTGTACTGGGCGTCGTGGACGAGGAGATCCGCACCGGCGAAGAAATTCTCCACCCTCTGGTTTTCTTCTTTGGCCACATGTTCTCCCTCTTCGGCCACCGCCGCGTCAAAGGAAGGATCTTCGGGGTCGGCGCAAAACAGATTCTGAAACGGTTCCGTATCGTAGGCCGTGCAGAACACCTTTCCGTGATGCTCGAAACGATACCCCAGACAAAGCAGCGGGTGGTTCAGGTACTTGGCCGTCAAGGTGATGCCGTCACCCAGATCGAAACGGCCCTCTCTCAGGTCGATGTATTCGATGCGCGAGGCCAGGTCGGTGCGCCGCACCGGGAAGTAACGGTAGGTGAGCTGGCCCCCCACCACTTCTTCGAGAGGATCGTCCTCGTAGGTGACCGGGCCGTACACTTTGAGCTGCGTTCCGGGCACGTAGATGGGAGTGAAAAAGGGGAAACCCATGATGTGGTCCCAGTGGGTGTGGGTGAGGAAGATTTCGGCGCGGATGTCCCCTTTGGGAAGATCATGGACCATCATGTGGTTTCCAAGCTCCCGGATACCCGAACCTGCGTCGATGATAATCAGCCTTTCCGGATCCTCGAAACGCATCTCTATACACGGGGTGTTTCCGCCGTATTTCATGGTAAGAGGACCCGGACAGGGTATGGAGCCTCTCACCCCCCAGAACCTGATCTTCATTCCTTCATCCCTTTTGACTCACCTGCAAGAAGAGCTTCGCCTTTTCGATTTCCCCGGCCACCGTTTCGCGAAGGTCCAAAAGAACCTGCACCTCGACGCCCAGCCTTTCAAGGGGCCCTGTCAATCGAGGGTCCTGCACCACCGCGTCGTCCGAGGAATCGGAGGCGGTGACGTTGGTGAACGTGTCGGCAAGCGCCACGGTGGCCACCAGCTTCCGGTTGGCCTCCTGCGCACCCTGCGGGTCGTGATGGTGCCGAAGCGACTCGCACATCGCCTCGCTCAGTTGCCATTTTTCGCCTATCACGGCGCCCGCGTCGCAGTGGTCGATCCCGAGAACGGCCCTCTCCACCTGCAACAAGGGGACCCCCTCCTCCTTGGCCTTCTCCCTCACCTGCACGTACTCTTCCGAATAGCGATCGTTGAGGGGGATCTTGCCCAAGTCGTGCAGCAACCCGGCCACGAAGTACTCCTCACGCTGCATGGTCGGCACCCTCAAGGCCCCGGCCAGGGCCTTGGCCGTCACCCCGACGCAGATGGAGTGGGTCCAGAACTGGTCCCCCGAAAAGGCCTGGAAGGAACTCTTGCCGCTCAGGCTGCCGAGGACCGCGGTGCTCAGGGCCAGGTTCTTAATGGTGTTGAGCCCCAGCATGATGATGGCCCGTGTCATGGAAGTGACTTGATTGGGCAGAGAGTAGTAGGCCGAGTTGATGAGCTTCAGCACTTTTCCCGTGAGCACCGGATCGAGAGATATGACCCGGTTCAGGTCATTGGGTGAAGCCGAAGGGCTGTTGCATATCTCCGTCACCTTGGTCACGGTCGTGGAAAGGCTCGGCATGCGCGATACATACTTTTGGACCTGCCTTTTTCGTTTTTCGAAAATCGCTTGCGGGTCGTTCATTTTCATGCTTCCAGGAATTCGATACCGTCCGGCAAGAAGAAACCTCCGTCGCCCGGCATGGGCATTCGCCTGAGGCGGCCCCGGGCCGCCGACTGTAAATGCAAGAAACGCACCAATCACGGCCATCGTACCCCCCGGAAATCGAGCGACGATCTGCCATTACGGCCGGCCCCGCACCCCGGCCACCACCTCGGACAGGTGGCACACATGCAGGGAAAGGCCGTGCCGCCGTGCTCCGTGAGAAAGCTGCACCATGCACGCAGGACAGGAGGTCACGAGAAGCTGCGCGCCGGTCTTGCGGACGTTTTCCATCTTTCTGTCCAGCACACGCATGGAAATATCGTAGTGCCCCAGGGCGTAAGATCCCGCGCCGCCGCAGCACCAGTCCGCTTCCGGGAGCTCCCTGTACACGATTCCAGGAAGCGAGGCGAGCAGTTCCCTCGGCTCTTTGACGAGCCCCTGGCCCCGGGAGGCGTGGCAGGGGTCGTGATAGGTGGCCACCATTTCTGTCGGCGTGCTGGGGCAAGGGGACTTTAGGGGCGGGACAAACTCCACCATATCGCGCACCTTTGCGGCCAAGGCCTGGGCCCTGGCGCGAACCGCGTCGGACTCCGGGAAAAGACGGGGATAGTTTTTCAGGTGAGATGCGCAGCTCGAGCAGTCCACAATGATGACGTCCAGGTCCTCGTTTCCTATCCTCTCGATGTTTTTCAGTGCCAGCCTTCTCGCGGCCTCGAGGTCCCCATAAGCCATGGCCGGCAGGCCGCAGCAGCAGTTATCGAGTACCCGGACCGATTCCCCCATCTGCCGCAGTATCCCCAGCATCACTTCCGCGGCCCGGGGAAACAGCACATCCATCCCGCATCCCACGAAATACCCCACCCGTCCTGACTTGCCGCTTCCCTTCAGGATGCCCGGAGGCACCTTTTCCCGAAAACCGTATCCCGGAAAGCTCTCCACCGTTTCCACGGCCCTCGGAAAATCACGCCCGAAGATCCGCAGCAAACCCAGGGCCTTCGCCGCATCGGTGAGCCCACTTTGGGCCCCGAGGGCGGCCGCCTTCGCGGCAAGGCGCAGTCGCTCCGGGTGCGGCAAGAGGTGGTCGAACAGCAGCCGATGGGACGGTTTGCGGTCCACACGCTCCAGATACTCGGCCCGTGCGGCAAGAAGCAGATCAGCCGTAGGAACGGCCGGGAAGCAGTTGGCCGTGCACGCCCCGCACAGCAGGCACGTGTACAGGGGCTCCTCCAGTTCCTTGGACCACGGCAGCCGGCCCTCCACCAGTGCGCGCAGGAGCGCAAGGCGACCCCGGGCCACCCCGGCCTCGTGCCCCGTGGCCTGGTACACGGGGCAGGCGGCCTGGCAAAACCCGCAGCGATTGCAGCGCGCTATCTCATCGTAGTGGTCTGCGGCCTTCGTTTTGGTGTCCACTTGCTCCTTTCCGGCGGGCAAGGGCCTGCGTGCGGGCCCTCCCGTCAGCTTCCCGGAAGACGACCGGGTGCGAACAGATTGCGCGGGTCCAGCGCATCCTTTATCCTGCTGGTGATCCTCCATTCGGGTCGGTGAGGCCCAAACACATCGTGGCGCGACTTGAACCAGGGGGGGGCCTTATCGAGGCGGACGTGGCCCGCCAGCGTGCGGACGGTGTCGCACAGGGATTTCCACAGCCCGGCATTTAGGTCGGGCAGGCCCGCCGCAACTCTTCCACACCCGAAGTCCACAAAGAGCTGGCGGGGGGCAAATGCTCCGGGAAGGCCGCCGAGAAATCGGGCTGCTGCGTCCAGGGGAAGATCGGCGCGAAGAACAAAGGGGGCGCCGTATAGCGCCCTTTCCCACGGGGCCGACGGGCCGTACCGGTCCTCGGGATGGTCTGCATGCGGCTGCGCGAGTCCTGCGGCGTCCATCACCTCTTCACATCGGGCCTCTTGCCACCGCACCACCGCGGCGAGCCCCTCGAACCCGGCAGCAAGACGCCAAAGGCATTTTCCCATAGGACGCTGCTCTGCCCTGTCGTCTGCCTCGGATGCCGGCACGGCGGTAATGAAGGTGGGCTCCAGTTGGGAACGGAGCAGCAGGGCGGCACAGGATGCAGCGGCCTCCAGTGTTCCGTGTGCGGTCACGACACAGCGGTCCTCGGGCAACTGCGAAACCCGAAAGGTCAGCTCCGTGATGAACCCCAAGGTCCCGGCCGACCCCACCAAGAGCCGGGTCAGTTCGTAGCCGGCCACGTTTTTGACCACCTTGCCCCCCGCGCAAACCAGGTCCCCCTTTCCCGACACGAACCGCAGCCCCAGGAGAAGGTCCGCAGGACCCCCGTTGCGGAGTCTTTCGGGCCCACACGCCCCCAGTGCCGTCATTCCCCCGAGGGTCGCCCCTTCGGGCATGGGAGGCCGGATGGGAAGCCATTGCCCATGGGCGGCAAGTATTTCCTGAAGATGGTCCAGCCGCATGCCCGCACCGACCGTCACCACCTGGTTGTCCGGATCGTGGGACCCGAGGGCCGCCAGTTTCGTACTGGCAAGCAGCAAGGGGTCTCCGGACACGGTGTTGCCAAAATGGGCCATGCCACCCCCACCCAACGGCAGGAGGGCCCTGTGATCGGTGATCGCACGGCGAACCATCTCACAAGCCTCTTCGGCACTTTCCGGAGAAAGCTCCGGACCGAGGGGGCCCGTATGAACGTCGACATCGTGCCACGGCCGGAAATCGCCGGGCGGCGGGATAACCTTTCCGGGGTTGCACAGGTCATCGGGATCGAACGCGCGCCGCAGGGCCCGGTGAACTTCCAGATCGTTTTCCGAATGGACCAGACGCATGGCCTCCTTCTTCTCCACCCCCACACCGTGCTCGCCGGTGATGGTTCCCCCGAGGGCCACGCAGCTTTCCATGATTTCCCAGCAGGCGTGATGGACGCGCGCGAGCTGATCGCTGTCGCGTGAATCGAAGAAAAGGAGGGGATGGAGATTCCCGTCGCCGGCATGGAAGACGTTTCCGTGTTCGAGTCCGTATCTGCCCGCCACCGCCTGCACTTGGGCCAGGGCCAAGGGCAGGGCCGTACGGGGCACGGTGCAGTCGGCAACCAGGTAGCTGGGCGCCAGGCGGCCGACGGCGCCGAAGGCGCCCCGCCTGCCGGCCCACAACAGACCGCGCTCGACCTGGTCTTTGGCCTCGCGCACCTGTCGACTCCCCTTGGCCACACAGATCCGGCGAATCTTCTCCGCCTGGGCTTGCAGTCCCGCAGCCGGGCCGTCCACCTCGATGATGAGCACAGCGGCCGCGTCCAGGGGATACCCGCATGCGAAGCTCTCCTCCACAGCCCGCATGACCGGGCCGTCCATCATTTCCAAGGTGGCGGGAACGATGCCCGCGGCGATGATGCCGGAAACCGAAGCAGCCGCATCGGCCACACTGTCGTAAACGGCCAGCAGGGTCGTCACTGCCTCGGGAATGGGCAGGATTCTCACCGTGATTTCGGTGACGATGCCCAGGGTCCCCTCGCTTCCCACGATCACGCCGCAAAGGTCGTAACCCGGCGGATCGAGGGCCGGCCCGCCCAACCGCACCACGTCGCCACGCGGCAGGACCAATTCGAGGCCGAGCACGTGGTTCTCAGTGACGCCGTACTTGAGGCAGTGGGGTCCCCCGGAGTTCTCCGCCACGTTGCCCCCCAGGGTGGACACCTTTTGGCTCGCCGGATCGGGGGCAAAGAAGAACCCCTGGGGCCCCAAAGCGTTCTGGAGTTCCAGATTGGTGACACCTGGCTGGACCACCGCGCAGCGACGTGAAAGATCCATGGAAAGGATCCGCCTCATGCGCGAGAGACAGAGCACCACCCCCCCTTGAAGCGGAACGCTGCCCCCGGAAAGATTGGTGCCCGAACCCCGGACCACGTAGGGAATCCGCTCGGCAGTGGCCAGGCGCACCACGTCCGCCGTCTCCTGCGTGTTTGCGGGAAACACCACCGCTGCCGGTTTCCCCGCTGCCAGGGACGCGTCGTAGCCGTAGACTTCCAGGTCCGTCGGCCCGCAAGCCGCGAAGCGCTCTCCCACCAGCCGCCGCAGTCCCGAAAGAAGGCGCGATTCCATCATCGATGCCCGTAGACCGCGGCCGCGGCTTCCAGGCCGCCCGGCCGCAGCTTCACACCCTCGGCACCGAGAACGGTCTGCAGCGCAGCGAGGAAAAGCACGACATTTCTCTTCCTTGCCGTGTGACCCATCAGACCGACCCGCCACACCTTGCCCGCCAGATCGCCCAGTCCCGCGCCGATTTCGATGCCGAATTCCCGCAGCAGGGCCATGCGGACCCTCCTGTCGTCCGCGCCCTCGGGGATGCACACGGCATTGAGCATGGGAAGCCTCTCGGCCTCGGGAACGAGCATGGAAAGACCCATGGCCTCCAATCCGGCCACAAGAGCACGGTGGTGGAGCACGTGGCGTTCGTACCGTGCCCGGGGCCCCTCCTCGGCAACCAGGCGCAGGGCCTCCCGCAGGCCGTAAATCATGTTTATGGGAGCCGTGTGGTGGTACTTGCGGTCCGTGCCCCAATAATTTCGCACCATGCCCATGTCAAGATACCAACTGACAACGGGGGCCTTACGCCCGTTAAGCACACCGAGGGCCGCCGGGCCGAAGGATAGGGGGGACAGCCCCGGCGGGCAGGAGAGGCATTTCTGCGTCCCGCTGTAAACGGCGTCGATCCCCACACGGTCCACGGGGACCTCCATACCCCCGAAGGAGGTGACGGCGTCCACAAGAAAGAGGGCCCCTGCCCCATGGGCGATCTGGGAGAGCGGCTCCAAGGGGCTGCACGCACCGGTGGATGTCTCCGCGTGCACCACGGCCAGCAACTTGGGGTTCCGGCCCCGAACGGCCTCGTGCACCTTGTCGGGATCCACCGCACGCCCCCAGGGAAAATCCACCCGGATGCATCGGGCCTGCAACCGAGTCACGATGTCGGCCATACGCGTGCCGAAAACACCGTTCACACAGACCACCACCTCGTCCCCCGGCTCCACCAGGTTGACAAGGCAAGTCTCCATTCCCGCGCTTCCCGTTCCGGATACGGGTATGGTCAGCTCGTTGTCGGTCTGGAAGCAGAACCTGAGAAGCCGCTGGGTTTCGTCCATGACCGCCAGGAAGTAGGGATCCAGATGACCGATGCATGGGGCGGCCATCGCCTGGAGGACACGGGCGGGAACGTCGCTGGGGCCCGGCCCCATGAGGACGCGTTGCCCGGGATCCACATCCCTGAAGTCACGGGGGTCGAGATTCATAGGTGCCTCCTCGTCATTCACGATTATCGGCCTTGAGCCTGTTTTTTCGTCGGATTCGGCGTTGGATGGTGAACGCCGCGAAATTCCATCTTCCCTACCTTATCCAGGCAGGCCGACCGGAGCCTCCCTGGGGGCCAGTGCTGCCTGGCGCGTACGGGGCGATCTTGCCTTGTCTCTTAGATCACCATCCCTCCGTTGGGGCTGATGACCTGCCCTACGATGTAATTGGCCTCGTCGGTGGCCAGGTACACCACCAGGCTGGCGATCTCCTCGGGCGAACCCATGCGTCCCAGGGGCGTCTGGGCGCAAATGACGGCCTTGACCTCTTCGGTCAAATTGTCGAGAAGAGGCGTGTTCACGTATCCAGGTGCCACGGCGTTGACTAGGATCCCGGAGCCTATGACCTCCTTGGCGACACACTTCGTGAGGGCCATGATGCCGCCCTTGGCAGCCGAATAGGAAACATGCCCTGCGCAGCCCGTCATCCCGCAGATGGAGGCCATGTTGATGATCTTGCCGCTGCGTTTTTCCTCCATGATCTTCAACGCCTCACGGGTGCAATAGAAGGTGCCGGTCAGGTGTATTCTGATCGTCTCGTCCCACCACTCGTCCTTGAAAGAGGAGGTTATCTTCATGGACTCCTGAACCTTGCCCATTGTCTGGAGCTCGGTGACCGCCTTGATCATGGCGGCATTACCGGCCTGTGCGAAGTCCTCCCAACCGGGAAGATAGGAGATGCCCGCGTTGTTTACCAGGATATCGATGGTGCCCCAAGTGGACTTGAGTGTGGCGAACATCGCCTTAACCTGGTCGGCGTTTCCCACGTCCGCCTGCAACGCCAACCCCTGGGCGCCCAGCTCTTTGACCGCCGCCAGCGTCCCGTCTATCTTCTGGGAGTTGATGTCGTTCACGCCGATCCTGGCGCCTTCCCGGGCCATTTGCAGGGCGATGGTCCGCCCGAACCCGCTGCCCGCACCTGTGATGAGCACAACTCTGTCTTTGAGCTTCATGGCTTCCTCCCTTTGGGTTTGTGGTCCCGCTGCCCCAAGACGGTGCGATTACCACGAAACCCGCCTACGGGCAACATGCGGCGCAGGCCGGGAGCAGGTGGCGGCTGCCCCGAACCCGGCCGCCGGGCAGGTGGTGGTGGGGTGCCCTGCGGGCTTAATCAGTGTGCCGGCCGGCTGGGCCTGTCTTGCTGATGCCTCGCGTTACGCCGGGCCGTGCATCCATCCGTGGAACCCGGCGTGAATCGAGGTTTCCCCAGGGTGGGCACCGCCCACCAGAAGGACGGTCCCACCCTTATTAGAACGTGGCCGGAACACGGTCCGGGGTTGGACCACTTGACAGCCGGTTCAGTGGATCCCGTCGAGAAACCGCACCAGAGCCTTGTTGGTCTCTTCGGGCCTTTCCTGCTGGATCCAGTGGCCGCAGCCCTCCAAGACGATGGATTCCTTCAGTTTGGGCAAGGTGTTCGGAAAACCCTCTATGGCCTTCCTCCCCCACATGGTGGGACCGTCCTTGGACCCACCCACGAAAAGGGCCGGGATGGTGATGGGCTGTGCGTCGTATGCGGCCAGATCCTCCCAGTCCCTGTCGATGTTGCGGTAGCGGTTGAGCCCTCCGGTCAGCCCCGTTCGCTCGAATTCTCCGGCATAGTAATCGAGATCCGCCTCCGTGAGCCATTCGGGCATCGTCTCCGGGAACTGGAAACGATGGGCGAGCTCTTTGCCGTGCTCCACAACGGCGATGGGCGGTTTGCTCATGTCCGCCTCTCCGGAGGCCGAAAAATAGAACCCCAGCAGCCAGCGACGGACATCCTTCTCGATCTCCCCTTCGGCCCTTCCCGGCTGCTGAAAGTACTCGATATAAAACTCGCCGATCTGCCCTCCCATCGTCTTGAACCGGCTGCTTGGCTTGGCGGCCGTTCGGGGGGTGTAGGGAACGCTGAGGCCGGCCACGCCGCGGAAAAGATCCGGCCTTATGAGTGCCGAGTTCCACACGATGGGCGCACCCCAATCGTGGCCGATCAGAGTTGCCTTTTCTTCGCCGAGGGCTTCCACCAACCCCACGATGTCCCCCACGTGGAGGACCATCCGATAATCTTCGATCGCGACGGGCTTCGAGGAGCGCCCGTAGCCGCGCACGTCGATGGCGGCGGCCCGGTACCCTGCCTGCGCCAGGGCCGGGAGTTGTTCCCGCCACGAATACCAGGACTCCGGAAAGCCGTGCACGAGGATCACCAGCGGCCCCTGGCCCTGTTCGGCGACGTGGATGCGGATTCCGTTGCTCTTGACGTTGTCATGTCGCAATTCTGCCATGGTCCTCTCCTTTCCATATCGTGAGGCATTGATCACCGTTCCGGCCGGGGGAGGCCTCTTTCCCACCGGCCCCATGCTGCGCAAGGTCGAGGATGCATCCCTGGAGCCCCCCGTGAATCGAGGTTTTTTTACAGGGTGGGCACCGCCCACCAAAAAGCCGGTATTCCGTTCGTGCGCGAAGGTGGCCGGAACGATGATCAATGCCTTTTGTGAAATCCGGACCCTCTTTTCTAGCGAGAGACGAAAGCGCAGACCCCTGTTCGGCCTTGTCCACAGATTCACGCTTGGAGAAACGGCGCCAGTTTGGGAAACCGCTTTCGATAAAGCCATACCTCTTTACCACAACGAAAGCACCCCTTGCCACATCCGCCGCCCAGGAAGAAGCCCCCCGGGGTTGTAAATCGGTTCCCACACCCATTCCATCAATAGGGCACCGGCCGATCTGTTCGGATTGACCATCGTTTGCGGCCGGGAAGCATTGCCGCCGCTTTGGGATCAAAGGAAGGAGGCCCGGACCCCCTGACATAGCGCCACCCTGCTTTAGGGCTCGTGCAAAAATAACTTCCCATTTTGATGCGCCGATCCATCACGCCTGGCGGCGTTGCTCGTCGGTTAAATGGCCAGCCATTCGCCCTCCTCGCGCCTTGCCATGCGCGCGCCTCGACACCTGAAAAGGGAACTTATTTTTGCACAAGCCCTTAAGAGCCCGATGATTCCGGCAGACGGGCGGCCCGAGCCTTCTCCAAGTTGACCGTGCGGATCGGACTTGCTATACCTCGCGCGTCCAGAAGCTTGCGCTTCTTTACGCCCTCACTCCGGCCCTCTCCCAGAGGGCGGGGGGATTGAGAAACAAGAAAAGGGGAATGTTTTATGGGCTACGAGCGGATCACACTCGATTTCAAAGAAAATGTTGCTGTCCTGACCTTCAACCATCCGGAAGTCCTCAACGCCGTCTCCATGCAGATGCTCGAGGAGCTCAAAGACGCCATGGACAAGATCGAGGACCCGGCCCTCGGGGCGCGCTGCCTTCTTCTCACCGGGACCGGTCGGGGCTTCTGCGCCGGCGCCCACCTGGGGGACTCGGACAAGGGAACCGTGGCCGACAAGAAGGTCGACGCCGGTGAGGCGCTGGAAATGTGGTACAATCCTTTATTCATACGTCTTCGCAACTTGAAGATGCCGTTTATCACGGCGGTCAACGGACCCGCGGCGGGGGTGGGGATGAGCTTCGCCCTCATGGGCGACCTGGTTCTCGCCGCCCGTTCCGCCTATTTTCTCCAGGCTTTCAGCCGCATCGGCCTCATTCCCGATGGGGGCTCCACCTACCTGCTCCCGCGCATGACCACCATGGCGCGCGCCATGGAGCTCTCCCTGCTTGCCGAAAAGCTGCCCGCCGAAAAGGCCCTGGAGTGGGGCCTCATCAACCGGGTTCACGACGACGACAAGCTCATGGAAGAAGCCTTCCAGCTGGCCGGGCAGTTGGCCCAGGGGCCCACCGTGTCCCTCGGCCTGATACGCAGGGCCCACTGGCTGAGCGTGGACAACAGCTACGAACAGCAGCTCTACGTGGAGCGTGTCTTCCAGAAAGAGGCCGGGTTGAGCCGGGATTTTGGCGAAGGCGTGCAGGCGTTCTTTGAAAAACGTCCTGCCCGCTTCCAGGGCAAGTGACGGGGTTGCGGCCCCGGGAGGTTCGTGGCATAAGGAGCGCCGTGGGGGCGGCATGCCGCCATCAACTCGAGAACTATTACAGGATGTGAGGAGGACAAGTGGAAACCACAGAGGCCATTCAGAACTGGCGAAGCATACGCAAGTACAAAGACGAACCCGTAAGCGACAAGGCATTGAGGGCGGTCCTGGAAGCGGGGAGGCGGGCACCGTCGTGGGAGAACGTTCAGCCCTGGCACTTCATCGTGATCGAAGACCCCCAGGTGAAAGAAAAGCTCGTGAAGCTTTCCATGGGGCAGAAACACGTTGCCAGGGCCCCTGTGGTCATCGGCGTGTGCGGTGACCTGTCGGCCTGGGACAAGCCCAAGAACCGGGAAGCCCTCGTGGAGCTCATGAAGGCGGGTGCGGTGAAGGCCACCGAGGAGGTCATCGACAACTTCCTGCTCAAAGACCCGGTCTTCTGCGTGGCCGAACACGGCCCCTCGATCATTCTCGCGCGCACCTTCGAGCAGCTCGGCATCGCCTATGGGTTCATGGGAATCGAGGCCGTGAACCAGGGGCTGGGCATGTGCATCGTGGGTGCCTTGAGCAACGAGGTGACAGGGGCACAGAAGCAAGCCTACGAGGAAGTGAAGGCCGAGCTGGGGATTCCCGACAAGATGTACCTGCTCGCGCTGCTCACCCTGGGAGTGCCGGACGAGCAACCCAAGGCCCGACCCCGCAAGGGTTTCGGTGCGGTGGTGTCTCGGGGCAAGGTGGGCATAGGACTCTGAATAGACAAGACCCCCGGCACGCCGTTTTCCATTTTGTCAGTGCTCTTCACGGCCCTCCTTCTGCTCGGCAGGTCGTGAAGAGCCACCGGGGGTGCCGGGCGTGAGCTTGGCCTCCAGGGAATGGACAAAACGCCCGCATTCTTCATCGTCGGGCTTGAGCGCCAGGGCCCTCTTGGCGTCTGCCATCGCCTTTGGCAGGTCCCCCCTGTTGGCCCACGCCACCGCCCGACTCACATACGCATCCGGATCCGCGGGATCGAGTTGGATGGCCTTGGTGAAATCGGAAATGGCACGCTCGTAATCTCCCTTGGCCGCCCAGGCTCCGCCCCGATTGAAGGTGGCCTTCGCGTTGCGGCTCCCCATGTGCAGGGATTTCGTGTAATCGGAGATGGCCTTGTCGAAGTCCCCTTTGTCATACCATACGTTTCCCCGGTTGTAATAGACCACCGCGAGGTGCGGGTTGATCCGCAACGCCTCACTGTAATCCTCCAGGGCCCGGTCCGCCTCGCCTTGCTGGCTCAGCGCGTTGCCCCGGTTGTTGTAGGCCATGGCCCGTTTCGGGTTCAGTTCGATGGACTTGGTGTAGTCGGCTATGGCCTTGTCGAGCTCCCCCTTCTTGGCCCAGGCCAGGGCCCGGTTATAGTAGGCCTCTTCCAGAAGGTCGTCCGCTTTCAAGGCATCCGTGTACTCCTCGATGGCAAGATCGTAATCCCCTTGGTCGTACAGCAGGGCGCCCTTTTTGTTTCGAGCCTTCGCCGCGCGATGCTCCACTCCCAATGCCCGGGTCAGACTGGTCCACAAACCTCTCATTGTGCCGCACATCTCAAGCCAAAGTCACGTTCCCCCATGGTGCTGTTCGGGGATTTCAAAGCCGCCGGCCTCACGCAAACAAAATGCTTGCGGCGCGAGTAGAAACGCCGACATGATAGCAGACTCGCTACCGATGTAAAGAATAAAGCAACCGCCATGCGGCGCACCGGGCCTTGACCCTGCCGGCCTTGCTGCCTATGTTTTCAGCCTTCCCGACCGCGGGAGAGGGGCGGACCCGACAGGCCCCGTCCATGGACCCAGGGAAAGAATGTCCGGGCGTGGAAAAAGACAGGTGGGGTTCATATCCCTGTACTGCGTCTGCTACTCGTCTGCCGCGATTCCGGCACTGCTTGTGGGAGGCCGGGTCACCGACAGGGTGGGGGAGCACCGGGTCCTTCCCCATGCCATCATTCTCACCTGGGGCGGTCTGCCCGCCCTGACACCGCTCGGCGGGGCCCCGGTGCTCATCCTGGCCGGTTTCATGACCGGCGGGGGCACGGGCTCCTCTGCCGGGAGCACTCCCGGCCCCTGGCTTTTCCGGAGAAACCCTGACGATACTGCGGGCGGCCATACATTGCGATTTCCTCCATCTCCCTCGCCCTCTGGAAGAGGGCCGGGGTGAGGGCACAGTACGGGCGTAGCATACCTGCTGTCGTGCCGTGTCTTGGAACGGCCATGGGCATGCCCCGTTACCCAACCGCCAAGGTCTGTGGCGGACGAGCAGCATCCGCCCTTGATGGGGCGGTCCATCCGTAGTATAGCCGTCAGGACGGAAAGTCATGCACGAGATCCCCAAAAAAGCGCAGAAGGAGACCGACGCCATGCACCCCCTCGTGGACCAGGCGATGGTAGAGTGTATCCGCAGAACCGGTAACGCTTACGAAAATGTACCCGACCGGGTCGCGGTGCTCGACAAGTACCGTCTGCCCTATGACCGGGAGGCGGAAAACGTGGTGCTCTCGGGATGCATGGTGCTCGCCTCCCTTCCGGGCATCATCGCCACCCTGGCGCGCCTGTTCGACCATAGGGGATTTTCCTACACGTTCCTTTCCAAGGAGTACTGCTGCGGCAATTACCTGTATCGGCCGGCCATCCAGGCGAAGGATGAACAGGCCATGGAGACGTGCCGTGCTCTTTCGAGGCAGTTTACCGCCGCCAACTGGGACCGGGCGAAAAGCCTGGGGGCAAAGCGATTGGTCATCTTCTGCTCACCGTGCTATCCCATATACAAGAGCGCCCTGCCCGAACGCGACATCGTCTTTTATCCCCAAGCCCTGGCCGAGGTGATGGGCCCCCTGAGCTACGAGAGGTCCATCGACTATTACGCAGGCTGTTACAGGCTCCATCGCAAGTTCGCATCGGTGCCCATGGACTTGCAGTCCACCGAGAAGGTCTTTGCCGCCATGGAGGGTCTTCGGGTCAACCGGATCACCGCCCCAAAGTGCTGCTTCAAGCCCGAGGGGATGGCCCACATGATCGACGGCATCCGGACGGATCTCCTCGTCCACATCTGCACCGGCTGCTACGGGCAGGCCCTGGAAAACATCCCCAAGTCAAGACAAGTGGAGGTCCTCATGCTGCCCGAGCTGGTGGCAAGGGCCGTGTCCCTCGACTCCCGGCGCTCCGGGTGATTTTGCCGGCAAGGAGGAAGTCATGCCCAAGGTCAAGGCACTGTGCACGTTTCGCTTCACGGACGCGCAGCTCGACGCCCTGCGATCCGTCTCGTCGGACCTGGAGCTGCGTCAGCAGGTCTGCCGCAACCCCGAGGAATTGACGGCGGCACTCGACCCGCAGGTGGAAGTGCTCTACACGTTTCTCAGCCCCTCCTGCCTCCAGGGGGCCTCGGGACTGCGCTGGGTGCAGCTCCACAGCGCCGGGGCCGACCACCTGCCCGGCACTGCCCTGTGGGAAACCGGCGTTCTCATCACCAGCGCAAACGGCGTGCACCGCACCGCCATCGCCGAGTACGTCATGGCAAGCGCCCTGGCCTTCAGCCGACGCCTGCCCCTGATGCTCCATTACCAGCACCGGGCCGAGTGGCCCCCGAAGCGCTGGGAAAGATTCCAGGGGCGCGAACTGAGAGGGAGCACCTTTTGCATCGTGGGGTACGGGAGCATCGGCCGGGAAGTGGCGCGGCAGGCCCGCTGCTTCGGGGCGCGAGTCCTTGCCGTCAAAGGCAATCCCGCACAGCTTGCGGAGACATGTTTCCGCCTTCCGGGCACCGGTGATCCGGACGGCACCCTTCCCGAGACCGTCTATGGACCGTCCGGCCTGGGCAAGGCCCTGGAGCAAAGCGATTACGTGGTGCTCGCCGTCCCGTCCACCGCCTCCACACGCCGGCTCATCGGTGAGCCCGAGCTGCGGGCCATGCAGTCCCACGCCTATCTCATAAATGTGGCACGGGGAAGTGTGGTGGACCAGGAGGCCCTGGTGCGCGCCCTGGAGGAAGGCTGGATAGGAGGGGCTGGTCTCGATGTCTTCGAACCGGAGCCCCTGCCAGCGGAAAGCCCCCTGTGGCGGTTGGAAAACGTCATCCTTTCCCCACACGTGGCCGGCTTCACTCCGCTGTATGTGGAAAACGCCGCCCTGCTTTTCGCAGAAAACCTGAAACGATACCTCGGGGGCGAGCCGCTTCTCAACATGGTGGACCGCAAGCGCGGTTACTGAACGGGCAGACAAAAAGCTCCCGCCCGTCCGCAAACAAATCACCCTCCTCGGGACTCACCGCACCTGGCGCAGGGACACGCCCCCTTGCGCGTATTTGACCACATCCACGGCGACGTCGTTCATGTGCATGTTGGGCTCGTACACGGCTTCCTGGACGGGGTTTATCACGTCGTGGGTGAGGTGGTTGACCCCTCCTTCCCTGAACTGATCCATCCACCAGCCCTGGGTGATGTTCACCACTGCGGGGGGCACTGCCTCGGTCACCGCGGCCTTGAGCGTGGAGCGTCCCCGATCGTTGAACACGGTCACCATGTCGCCGTCGGAGATGTCGCGCGCGGCGGCGTCCCGGGGGTTGATCTCCACCACGGGCTCCGGATTCAGGTCCAGAAGGCAGGGCACGTTGGAGAACATGGAGTGCGTGCGAAACCGACTGTGACCCTGCACATAGGCCAGGGGATATTTCCCACCCGGCCGCAGGGGCGTTTCCACAGGCTCGAGATAGACAGGCAGCGCCTGACCCGCCCCCACAAGCTCCTCGCTGTACAGCTCGATCTTTCCCGAGGGGGTCGAAAAGGGGATGTCCACTTCCTTTTCCAGTTCGGGAACGATGTTGAGGGTCATGGGGCCCTGGCGAAGCTTTTCTCTGGTGATTCCCTTGATGGAAGGGTGATCCGTGGCAAGGATGAGATCGATGAAGCCCTCCTCCCCCGCTTCGAAATACTCCCCGTACCCGAGCCTGCGGGCAAGACCCGCCGCGATGTCCACATCGGAGCGTGACTCGTACAACGGTTCGATGACCTTTTGCTGCAACTGCACATAGGGATAGGGAGAGGCAATGAAGTCCGAAAACTCCAGGAAGGTGCATGTGGGCAGCACGATGTCCGCATACCGGGCGGTAGGGGTCATGAAAAGCTCGGTCGCCACGATCAATTCCAGCTTGGGGAACATCTCGTGCGCGATCTTGTTGCTGTGAGCGCATTGGTTGAGGAAGTTCACGAAGGAAAACCACAAGGCCTTCACAGGGTAAGGCTTGCCGGAGATGACGGCATCGTAAAGCTGGAGGATCCCGAGCCTTGCGTAGGAGGGCTTGCCGGGGTCTGCGTGAAGAAAGGGACGCCAGTTGAGGACCGCAGGGCGGTGTCCTCCCCTGAAGGTGGCGCTCAGATTGCCCGTGACGGCGGCCACGGTCCCCAGGGCCCTGGCCGATATGTCTCCGTGATAGGTCCTGGTCAGGCCCATGTGCGTCACGAAGACCACCTGCCTTGCCGTGGCGATGCTCTCGGCAAGCCCGGCGATGGTCTGAGCGTCCACCCCGGTTATTTCCGCTGCCCGGTGGGGGGGATACTGCTCGGCAAGGTCGGCCAGGAGCTGAAGGGCCGTCTTGCATTCCCCGCCCTGGACCGTATAGGTCCCGAAAAGCTCCGGGAGGGCACCGGCAGAGCCCCGGGCCCTGGGAGAGCCCGAGGCGCGGTCCCATACGCAGTACTCTTTGGAGCCTCCCACACTTAGGTCTTCTTCCCTGAGAAACCTGCCGTTGTCACTGCGGACAAGATACGGTCCCACGGTGTGCCGGTGAAGGAACGCCTCGTCGTGCAGCTTCTTTCCAAGAATCACGTGGAGCATTCCCAGTGCAAGGGCCGTGTCGGTTCCCGGCCTGATGCCGACGTACGCATCGGCCTTGGAGGCAGTGACCGTGAAGCGGGGGTCGATGACCACCAGCCGCGCCCCCTTTTCCTTGGCATCCATAATAGGGCGCATGGTGTTCAGGGGCGCGGACTCTCCGGGGTTGGACCCCCAGACCACCACCATGTCCGCCGAACACCGGCCGGCCATGAGCGGCCCCATCAGGAGCGCGAAGGGCGTGTGGGTGCCGAAAATCACGCGGCTTCCGCAAGGAAGACCGGCGTCTCCATACCCCCAGGCGCTCACACGGGTGGACTGGGTCAGGCTGGCCAGCCGCAAATAGGCACCGAACTTGGTGGTTCCCGCACCCGGACCCCCCAGTGTCCATCCGAGGGCCGGCCAACCGTACCTGGCCGCGATGTCCTCGATTTTCTCGGCAATGGTGTCCAGGGCCTCCTCCCAGGAAATGCGCTCGAACCTTCCCCCACCTCGCTCCCCCGTGCGTCTCATGGGATACTTGAGCCGATCGGGATGATAGGTGATTTCCAGGCTGGAGAGCCCCCTGAGGCAGATGCGGCGGTGTCTCGGGTCCGGGAAGTCCGCCGGCTCGAGCTTGACCGCGCGGCCCCCTTGCACATGGGCAAGAATGCCGCACGAATCGATGCCGCAGTGTGCCGGGCAAACCGTTCTCACCACCCTCGTGTCCTGTGTATCCGTCATGGCGCCCAATCCTCTTTTTTCGGGTCCGCTTCTCGGAAAGAACCGTGAATTTACCACAGATTCAGGTTGCAAACCCCCCCAAAATGGTAAATGGTGACTCGGACTGCATAGAATAAGGCAAGCCCACAGTCAAGGTGAGGGGTAAGAACAGACGGGGGGGAGGCAATCATGACTGAATCCGGAGCGAAGGTGGACACCATCAGGCTGCAGAACATCAGTTACGGTCACAAGGCGGCCGCGGTGCTCATGGCCGCGGTGGAACTCGATCTGTTCACACGGGTGGCCGAAGGGGCCGGAACCATCCCTCAGGTCGCAGGGGCCGTGGGCCTTTCCCTGCTCAACGCCCACAGGCTGGTGGCGGCCTGCACGGGGATCGGTCTGCTCGAAAAGAAAGACGAAACCTACACCAACAGCCCCGACGCGGACCGGTTTCTCGTAAAAGGGAAAAAGACCTACGCCGGACCGTGGATCCTCATGCAGAAACGCGAATTCGAAAACTGGAAGAACCTGGCGGATCGCCTCCGCTCCAAGGAGCCGCCCACGGTGTTGGGGGCCTACGCGGACTACACCTACGAGATGGCCAAGCAGCTTCACGAGGCCACTTACAGCGTGGGGCTGGGGGCGGGCATGCGGTTCGCCAGGGATGTGGACATGAGCCGTCGTTCCCTGCTCCTCGACCTGGGCGGAGGCTCCGGGGCCTACTGCATCGCCGCCGTGCAGAAATACCCTCGGCTCAAGGCCATCGTTTTCGACCTGCCGCCTGTGTGCCGTGTGGCGGCAGAATTCATTTCCCAGTGGGGGCTGTCGGACAGGATCGGGACCCATCCTGGGGATTTCACCAGGGACCCCTTTCCTCCCGGTGCGGACATCATGATCCAGGCGAGCAACCTTCCCCAGTACAGCGGCGAGCGCCTCACCCAGGTCTTCACCAAGGGTTTCGAGGCATTGCAGCCGGGAGGGCAATACCATCTCGTGGGCGAGGCACTGGACGACAAGAGGGGAGGCCCCATGGGCCCCGCGCTCTGGGGCATGGCAGAGGCGCTTTACAACAGCGAAGGACGCGCCCACTCGGAAGGGGAGGTCAGGGGCTATCTGGAGCAGGCAGGCTTTGTGGAGGTGGAGATACACCCGTTCATTGCCGGGTCCCTCAGCAGAATCGTGGGGCGAAAACCCCTGTGAAAACGTGTCTGAAAATCCCGTCCGCTTTCCCCGCCAAGGCAGGGGGGGCGGGAGAAGGTGTACACGCCCTATTCCAAGGCACCCTCGGCGATGAGCTCCCCTATTTCCTCGTCGTCCATATTCAGGAAGCCCTTGAGCACCCGTTCGTTGTGTTCCCCGAAAAGGGGGGCCGGGCCGGTGGGTCGGTTCGGACACTTGGACAGATGGAAGGCGGAGGTAGCAATATGGTAGCGGCCTATTTCGGGATGATCGAGGGCCGCAAAATGCCCGCGATGGCGTAGCTGGGGGTCACCGAAAAGGTCTCGGGCATCTTGCACCACACCGGCCGGAACTCCGGCCCCTTGCAGCCGCTCCATCACCTTTTCGGCTTCCAAACCCCTGGTCCACCCTTCCACCAGTCGGTCCAGCTCCTCTTCGTTGCGTTTCCTCCCCGAAGCGGTCTGAAATCTCGGGTCCCGGGTCCATTCCCTGTCCTGAAGCACCCGGCAAAAGGCTTCCCACTCCTCGGGGCTTGTCACCGCAATGGCGCACCACCTGTCGTCTCCCAGGCAGCGGTAGGCCCCGTGGGGAGCGGCGTCGGGATCACGATTCCCCATGCGCGTGGCCACCTTGCCGTCGGCCTGGTAATCGAGAAGGGCCGGGGCAAGAAAATGCAGCGCGCTTTCCAGTTGGGACTGGTCGATGTACTGGCCTTTTCCCGTGCGCCTGCGATGGTCCAGCGCCGCAAGGATCGACACGAGAAGGTAGTTCCAGTCCACAAAATCGCTGTACGCGGAATAGGGTCCGACAGGTTCTCCGTCGGGCCAGCCCGTGAGCTCGAACCAGCCGCCCATGGCCGAAACCATCTGGCCGTACCCCCTGTGGGGAGAGTGCGGTCCCGTCTGCCCCTGGAGGCACGTGGAGGCCATGACGATGTCTGGCCTTATTGTACGCACACGCCCGTAATCCAGCCCCCATCGCGTCATGACGCCCGGTGCGAACGATTCGACGAGCACGTCCGCCCATCGGATGAGTCTTTCCACCACCCGCCCTGCGCCGGGTTTGGTCATGTTGAGGGATAGGCTCAGCTTGCCGGCATTGTGGGTGGCGAAATAGCCGCTGCGGTTCACACCGGAAACCCCGCCGGCATAGGGACTGGCGATTCTCAGTGTTTCGGGGTGGGCCATGGATTCCACGCGCACCACGGTGGCGCCGTGATCGGCAAGATACCGGGTGGTGCTCGGTCCCAGAACCGTCGTCGTGAAATCGAGCACCTTCACCCCCGTCAGGGGGCGCCGCTGCCCGGTCCCTGACGACCCGTCCGGTACACGGTACTCCACCCGCCCCCGCTGCCGCCACGGTTTGCCGCCGTACATCTGTTCGTTGTGCTCGCCGATCCGGGGTGCCGGTCCTTTCACTTGCCATGGTGTGAGGGACATTTTCGCGGGAGGGCCGGGCAATTCCAGGCTGGTCTTCAGCCGGGGGTCATGAATCTTTATCCAGTAATTTCTATCCCTAAGCTGGACGTCTCTCAGCACGTCCGCCACCGTGTTGACAGGGGCCGCCATGATCCCCCCTTTGACGGCCTCCTCGAGGAGCTGCGCCTTGGTCTTGCTCGCGAAAAACCTGGCGAACGCCGTGCTTATCCTGTCAAGCTCCTCCTGGTTCGCGGAAAAAGCGTCCACCTGGTCCCAACGGATTTCCTTGAGCCAGTCCGGAGCCATCCCCTCCTTTTCCATCAGATCCACGATGCGTCGCTGTCCCTTGGCGCCTATGGCGCCTCCGGAAAACATGAAGGTCACATAACCGTCCCGAGCCCGCCACAGGGTCTGGAGCGTCACGCTGCCGAAGTGGCGCAGGGCCCCTCCTCTCTTGAGGATCTGGCCCGCCAAATCCCAGTAAGCATAGCTGTTGGTCAGCATCCAGGAGGGGCACTGCTGGGCCGAAACATCCACGTGCTGTCCCCTTCCGGTGGCTGCACGGTGGTGAAGGGCCATGAGACAGCCCACCGCCCCGATGGCGCCGGCGTGAAAGAACGCTTGAGGCGGTTGGCTGATCCGAAGAGGCGCCCTCTCCGGGTCTCCCGTCATCCACATGTATCCCCCCAGGGCCCAGGTGACCAGGTCTGGCCCCTTCCAGCGGCAGCGAGGACCGGTCTGCCCGAAGGGCGTTATGGAGGCCACGACGAGCCGGGGATTTCTTCTTTCCAGGGCCGCATACCCCAGTCCCAGGGCCTCCATGTGCCCCGGGACAAAGGACTCCAACAGAAAGTCCGCCCCATCTGCAAGCTCCAGGAGCCTGGCGCTGCCCTCCCCGGACGCCAAGTCGAGCGTGATGCTCCGCTTGCCCGTGTTGTAGGCCGCCCACAAGAGACTCCCCTCGGGATGGCAAGTCTTCCCGCAAAAGGGCCCCATGCGGCGTGCCGGATCACCTCCGGGGGGCTCGACCTTGATCACGTCCGCCCCGAGGTCGGCAAGGATCTTGCCGCAAAGAAGGGCCCCGCCGTCCGTCAAATCTAGGACGCGGTACGGTTCCAGGGCCGAAGGACCTTCTTCTTTCACGCTCTTTGAGTCTCCTGCGGCATCAACTCGATTCGATCTTGCTGTCGGAAAAATCGTAGCCCGCCTTCCTGTAGTCCTCCAGCGCCCGCGTCTTCAAATCAGGGTCCTTGAGCTTTTCCGATTGCTTGTCTGCCAGCTCGGCCGCGTGGCTCCACATCCCCTGTTTCTCGTACTCGCTGATCCGACGCTCGGACCTGACGTATTGCTCCGCAGACTCCACCACTGCAGCCCGGCACCAGGAGACGAGTTTTCTCACCCTTTGACCGCAGTCGGGGCAGGCAGAAAGCGGCGCATCATCGTGACGCTGCAACATCTCGAAACGCCTCGTGCACCTGGAGCAGCCCTTTTCCGGATCGAGGCATTCGTACTCATAGATAGGCATCCGTATCCCTCCCATCCTGTCTTCCTTTTCCCCCGGCACGTCCCCTTTGGTCCAAGGGTTTGACTCGCTTTTCCGAAAAGGGACCTGACCTGCCTTGCCCTTTTCCCCGACCCTGTCGCACGGCGAAATTTCCCACAAATCTTAGCTCCAAATCTGCCCAGAGTAAACACACAACCGGCCTTACCCCCCATCCACGCCATCGCGCCCGGAGCCGCCGGCTTGACAGGGGGAGCGCTCTTTGCCATAAAAATCGCGTCGAGAAACCATGCGTGCCGCCCCGACTGTCTCCGGTGTCCGGGGTCTGCCCGCTTTTGCGCCGGTTGCTTGACACTGCCGAGGCTTTTTGCCATATAGCCTTGCGGAAGCAAAGGAAAGGGGAGGCCACGCTGCGTGACGCGCAGACGTGGGCCGGCAAGTGGATCGTTTTGCCAACAACGCAAAGGAGGGGCGAGATATGGCTGTTGACAAGTTCCCGATCGAGGCTGGCCACATCATGCTGTTCGCCAGATCCATCGGCGATGCGAACCAGATTTACTACGACGAGAAGTACGCCAAATCCACCGAGCCTGGAACCATCATTGCTCCACCCACGTTCGTGCAGTCGAGCGCGCAGTTCGATCCGGACTACTTCCTCAGGCCGAAAATCGGCCAGCCGTGGTTCGGCTCCGGAAAGGAGCCCACGGGCATCAAGCCCGGAAGCGCGGATGAGGGAAACGTGGGGCGGGGCCTGCACGCCGAACAGCACTTCGAGTATCACCGTCATCTCAAGCCGGGAGATGTGTTGAAGGGAGTCACGAAGCCGGGCAAGAGCTGGGAGAAGGTGGGGAAGCGCTCCGGGAAGCTGACCTTCAACGAAACCATCACCGAGTACTACGATCAGGATGGGAAACTGGTGATCACGGCACGAAGCGTGGGCGTTGTGACCGAACGTGCGCCCGATCAGGCATAGGGGGGGAACCATGGCATTGAAAGCGAGCAAGTTGAAAGTCGGCGACACGCACACCGAGAGGCTTGTGGAGGATCTGAAGCGCACCCAGATCGTGCAGTATGCGGGCGCTTCGGGGGACTATAACCCGGTGCACACCGATGAGATTTTCGCCACGAAGATCGGTGGCTTTCCATCGGTGTTCGCCCACGGCATGCTGACCATGGGCATGACCGGAAAGATGCTCACCAATTACGTGGGAGACGGCCGCCTGACCAAGTACGGCGTGCGGTTCACCAGCCAGGTGTGGCCCGGGGACACCCTGGACGCCACGGCGACGGTGGAGGCCGTTCGCCAGGAGGGGGGCGCCCACTATGTCGATCTCAAGGTAGCGACGATGAATCAGGAAGGCGTAACGGTGCTCATGGGAAATGCCACCGCACGCGTGGATCCTTGACCGGTTTGGGGAACAGCGTCGATAAAACCCGAAGCGCGCACGTGCTTCGGGTTTTTTTTCGGTGGGGGGACTCCGGATCGCATCATGAAAGACACGGAGAACAAACCAACGGGCCCGGGGACTCAGGTTCGCATCCTCACCTCTGGGAGGAGGGTCCCGGCCGGACGGGTGGCAGTGCCGGCTCCGGGCCGAATGAAGCGTATTTTCACTGCGTCCAGGGGCGTTTCCGAAAATGCCGTCCGCGTGCCCCATCGAAGCAGGACAGCGACGTCGCACTCCAAGGGGTCCTGACAGGCCCCTTGTCTCCTATACAGCAGCGCCAGTGTGGACTTGTCTTGACTGTGGAAACCCCCATGCACTAGGGGGAAACGAGGTGTCCGGGCAACGATCAACAAATGAGGAGGAAACCATGAAGAGGCGTTTGGGAGTGTCGTTCGGGGTGTTGGCGGTGATGGCGGCCTCGCTGATGGCCTTTCCGGCGGCGGGGCTTGCCAAGAACAAGGTCCTGAAAATCGGTTGCATCATGCCTTTCAGTGGGCCTTACGGGTTCTATGGTAAAATCCTCGAACCCGGCATTCAGATCTATGCGGATCTCCTCAACAAGGACGGCGGGGTGAAGATCGGAAGCGAGACCTACGACATCGAGATGGTCTTCATCGATGACGGTGCGGACCCCAAGCGGGCGGCCCAGGCTGCCAACGAGCTGCTGCAAAAAGGATGCGTCGCCAACGTGGGCTGTTTTTCACTGGCAAGCCCCCTCGAGGCGGTGCTCACGCCAAACAAGATTCTCTTTGTGGGACTGCTGGAGCGGGGCTTCGACACCAACTACCACAAGTATGCCATAGGGGCTCCGAGCTGGCACGATCCCGGGCACCACAGGGAGCAGACCCTCCACTGGATCTGGCCGGAAGCCAAGAAGTGGGGGGCTTTGTGGTACACCTGGCACAAGGTGGGAGTGGACGAATCCCTGGCGGAATTCCGGGCCCCGGACTTCTGGTTCACCAAGGAGGGCCTGACCTATGTCGATCCCATTTACGTACCCATGGGCCAGTTGGATTTCACCACGGAGCTCGTCAAGCTCAAGGAGATGGGAGTGGAACTGGTCACCACGGGTTTCGGCCCCGCGGACTGGGCCCTGGCGGTCAAGCAGGCCCATCAACTGGGGCTGAAGTTCAGGTGGTACAACGCCGGCACGGGCGGCGACGTGGAGGACTTCATAGGGATAGCGGGGTTGGACGCCCTACAGGTGGGTGTGGCGCATGGCTGGGCCGCCCCCTGGGCGGTGCGCAAGGGCAAGGTGGAGCCCGAACTGGTGGACATGGCCGTGAGGATCGCCATGGGCTTTGCCAAGAAATACAAGAAGCCCATGACCTACATGGGCGGCTTCGAATACGGGATCAACCACCTGAGAATCCTCCTCGACCTCTACCAGCAGGCCGGCAGCCTGGACCCGGACAAGGTGATGGACAAGGCCCGAGGCGGCACGATCAGGGACTTTGAAGGAACATGGACCCTGGGGGGTGCCAAGTCTTACGGCGGAGCTCCGGTGATCAAGTCCTCGGGATGCCAGACGGGGGTTTACCACGGCGACGAGGTGGTGTACGGGGCGGACAACCCCATGCCCACCCTTCCCTAGTGTTTTCCAGGTACAAGCATGTCATCCTTGTGGCCGGCCCTTGCCGGCCACAAGCTCTCCGAAGCTTTTCAGGGAGGCGCACGTGAGCGCCGTTTCCCCGTCCCTGTCCCGCGTGTGGATGTGGATCCCCTTTCCATGCGTTTTAAGAACAATACCGGCGAAGCGGATGGTGCGGTACCAGTTCCTGCCGACCGTCAGCCTGGCCGGGTCCCTGAACGGCGAGCGCGTTCACAGCGGCCGGTTCAAAAAGGGGCGGCTTCGCATCCTCGGCGGGACCTGGTCACCGCCCAAAGCCGCCTTGCCCTTGTGCCCCTGCACACGGCCTGGCATGCCCTGAAACAGTCAGGACCCTGGAGACCTTCTCACAGGGGGCGCCGGCTGCTTGAGCCCATTATGCACCGCGCAAGCGTATGGCCCTCATTTTCCTTGACTCCGGGTGTCCCTTTGCACTAGGGATAGCCGGTTCGCGGCCAAGGGGCCGTATACGAAGCATCAACAACAGGAAGGAGGAGACCATGAAGAAGTGCCTGGGGGCAGCGTTCGCTGTGGTGACCATCGCGGCGGCCTTGCTGGTGGCCTTTCCGGCCGGGGGCTTTGCCAAGAACAAGGTCCTGAAAATCGGTTGTATCATGCCCTTCAGCGGGCCTTACGGGTTCTATGGTAAAATCCTGGAGCCCGGAATCCAGGTCTATGCCGAGCTGCTCAACAAGGACGGGGGGGTGAAGATCGGAAACGAGACCTACGACATCGAGATGGTCTTCATCGATGACGGTGCGGACCCCAAGAGGGCGGCCCAGGCTGCCAACGAGCTCCTGCAGAAGGGGTGCGTCGCCAACGTGGGTTGTTTTTCACTGGCAAGCCCCCTCGAGGCGGTGCTCACGCCCAACAAGATTCTCTTTGTGGGATTGCTGGAGCGGGGCTTCGACACCAACTACCACAAGTATGCCATAGGGGCTCCGAGCTGGCACGACCCCTGGCACAAGAAGGAGGAGTCCGTCCACTGGATATGGCCGGAGGCCAAGAAGTGGGGTTCCCTGTGGTACACCTGGCACAAGGTGGGGGTGGATGAAGGCCTCCAAGAGGTTCGGCAACCCGATTCCTGGTTCACGAAGGCGGGCCTGAGCTATGCGGAGCCCGTGTACGTGCCCATGGGCCAGTTGGATTTCACCACCGAGCTCGTGAAACTCAACGAGATGGGGGTCGAACTAGTGACGTCCGGTTTCGGTCCCGCGGATTGGGCCCTGGCGGTCAAGCAGGCCCATCAACTGGGCCTGAAGTTCAAGTGGTACAACATGGGCACCGGGGGGGATGTGGAGGACTTCATCGCCATAGCCGGCCTCGACGCCCTGCAAGTGGGCGTGGCGCACGGGTGGGCCGCTCCCTGGGCGGTGCGCAGGGGCAAAGTGGAGCCCGACCAGGTGGACATGGCCGTGAGGATCTCCATGCGCTTTGCCAAGAAATACAAGAAACCCATGACCTACATGGGCGGTTTTGAGTACGGGATCAATCACCTGAGGATCCTCCTGGACCTCTACCAGCAGGCCGGCAGCCTGGACCCGGACAAGGTGATGGACAAGGCCCGTGGCGGCACGATCAGGGACTTTGAGGGGACCTGGACCCTGGGCGGCGCAAAGCACTACGGGGGAGCACCGGTGATCAAGTCCATGGGGTGTCAGACCGGCGTTTACCAGGGCGACGAGGTGGTCTACGGGGCGGACAACCCCATGCCCACCCTTCCCTAGTATTTTCCAAATACAAGCATGTCATCCGTGTGGCCGGCCCTGCCGGCCGCACGCTTCCCAGAACCTTTCAGGGAGGCGCACCTAAGGGTCTTTTCCCGGTCCCTCTCCCGTGTGTGGATGTCGATTCCCTTTCGATAAGGATCCAACCGATCTCTTCATGGCCCCTGCGAAGGGCCGCCAACAGGAGGTTCCTCCCCACCTTGTCGGTAACATGAGATCCCGCCCGGTGATCGTGCTTCACTTTGTGACGGCCGGTGACTCCCGGACCCCTCAGCCCCGGCTATACCGACCCTCCCCGGGGCTCTGCGTGGGTCCGCAACTGCCCCATATCGGAAAAAAATCCATTCTTGCAGGGAGTGAGAGGGGGTCCGATCGAAATCGCCACACAGGGGTTCGGTGAGCGGTGGCGGTGGCACTTCACTTGGGCGACCGGGTCATCCCCCGTCCGGATAGAGACCCTGCTTGCACCCTTGACGGTGCTGTAGGCCGATTAAAACAAAGCGTGGGACGGGCCGAGACAAACTGCGTGCAGAGAAAACATATGGGCATTTGGAAGGCACCCGAGTCTCACCATGCGGTGCATACAGAAAGGAGGTGGCAAAAACAAGGTATGTGAGGAAACCGAGCAAATGGTGATGACGAGTCACACTCAACAAGAAAGGGAGGAAGTAATGAAAAAACGGTTTGTACATTTTCTGGTCGTATCCCTGGCCCTGCTCATGGTGCTGGCACCGTGCTGGGGCAAGACCACGCCGAAGGGCAGCGTGGTAGTAGCGCTCACCAGTTTGGGCGACGAACCCATCGATCCGGCCCGCTCCAAGACCGCCATCGACAGCCCCATTGCCAGCAGCCTGGGCGAGGGGCTTCTTGTCGACGACTTGGAGTTCAAGCCGGTACCCTCGGTGGCCACGTCTTGGCGACTCCTCCCTGGCACCAACAACCTGGGATGGGAGTTGAAGATCCGGAAAGGAGCGCGGTTTTGGGACGGCACCGAGGTCACACCGGAAGACTGTAAGTTCAGCATCATGAGAATCCGTCAACCGGAGTGTGTCTCTGATATCGCTCCCCTGGTCCGCGCCTACATCGATCACGTGGATGTGATTGATGATGAGACCATCGTGATTTACAGCCCCAAACCCTCCCCTTGGGCGCCGATTGTCTTGAGAGACCGGAGCATTGCCATCGTACCCAAGGCTCAGTTTGAGAAGGTAGGTGCTGATAAATTCAACACCGTGGAAAGCCTCGTTGCCTGCGGAGAATTCAAGCCCATTGAGCATAAGAGGATGCAGCATTTTGTCATGGAGGCAAACGAAGATTTCTACGATCCCGACAGGGTCCCCAAGGTAAAGCGCATGAAGCTCGCGGTCGTCCCTGAGCTCTCCACCCGCATTGCGATGCTCCAGACCGGCGAAGCGGACGTTATAGACGGGGCCACGGGCATGACGCTCCAATTGCTCAAACAAGATCCCAGGCTGAAAACTGCCGTTGCCAAGACCACCGCTTCCTACTTCTTGACACCCACCGACATGTATCGCCCGGAGCCGAGCCCCCTGAAGGACAAGAGAGTCCGGCAGGCGCTGGCATACGCCGTTGATGTGGACAGTATTATAAAAAAGATATACCTCGGGGAGGCCACGGCGAGCGTGGGAGCGATGATCCCCCGAGACATAGGGTACGATCCGACCATCAAGCCACTGGGCTACGATCCGGAAAAGGCAAAGAGCCTTTTGAACGAGGCTGGGTACGCGGACGGCTTTGAGGTGAACCTCCAAGGCGCCCTGACTCCTTCCACTCCTTTGTGCGACAAGGTGCTTGAAGCGGTCGCCGGGTACTGGAACAAGTTGGGGATAAAGGTCAACTTGGATATCATGGAATCAGGCACCTACTATGCCAAGTATCGGGACCATGCATTTCACGGGTTTGCCGCCATGTCGTGGCCCATAACCGGCGGGGACCACATGATCGCCATAGCGCATCTGATGGGCACGGGTAAAACGTACTCGTACTACTCCGACAAGCAAATGGACGAGTGGCTGGATGCCCAGAGCACCGAGATGGACACCGAAAAGAGGGCCGCAATAGCCAAAAAAATCTACCGACACTGGTTCAATGAACTGGTGGGGATTCCTATCCACCATGTGAACGCGGTGTGGGGGATAGGCCCCAGGATTGAGAGCTGGACCCCCATGGCTCACAGGCCGTATGCTGCGGCTCTCGAGTACATTGTTCCAAAGTGATCATTGGATGGGTGGATGATCGACGCCGTGCCCGGCCCTGCATGAATTCGGGCCGGGCTTCATAACAAAGCTTCGGTAAGGCTTGTCAGTTGACCCTTCATTTCCACGGGGACGGGGATGTTTGCTAACCGCAGTACCGGCCGATCACCACTCGGGTTACAGCCGGTCGGTACCTCTTCCGGGCGGGTACAAACCGCCCCGCCGCCCCCCTCCCACCACCCCCAATTTAGGCGGCGCCTTGGAGCCGCGACTGATTTGGCGCCTGCTGCTTTGCCCGGTTGCGAGGACCGCGAAGCTTGCGTACACATCACACCCCACTTCTCAAATCTTCGTCCGGCTCCGGCGCCTCGATGCAATCCTTGTCTTTAGCGCAGTAGACTACCCGGAACGACGATCAAGTTCAGTTGTCTTATGGGGCACCTGCCTTCTGGACCCGCTCGGAGGAACAGGAAAAGAGGCACTGACCAACCTTGCGGCCGAGTTCGACAACTGGTGGAACACTGTCTTTTTGGTGGGCGGTGCCCACCCTATCGAAATCCTCAATCCAGACCGGGTTCCGCGGATGGTTTCCCGGCATTGCGCTGCGTAAGGCCGGTGGAAAACAGGTCCTGTCCGGCCGCAAAGATGATAAAGGCCGGAGAAGAATGTGGGAAATCCTTCCAGGAGAACGGAGAAAGGTCACAGGGACTCCACATCGTCTGCATGGGTGGTGTGTGTACACCGCGATCCCCAATCGTTCGGCGACAGCCCTGGCCCGGGCGTCCACCATGGGTGAGATGACAATCTTCTTGGTGGCCTGCTTCTGGTGCCTCTTTTCGTAATAGTGAACCACGCGATCGAAAAGGTACATGGCCCCCTTGTCCATGTTGGACTTCAGCTCGCAGGCAATGAGAACTCCGTTCTTGATGATGATATCCAGCTCAACCTGCTCGGGTCCTCCGAAAACGAAGCCTTCATCGTCATATTCCAGGACGTTGATGACCTCCACCCCGAAGTCCTCCTCCAAGATGCCTTTGAGGCCATTGCGGAAAGACCGTTCGGACAAGAGCCCCCACCGTGCGCCCAGCGCTCCGATGGAACTGTCGAATCTTCTGCCAAGGAGCCTGATTTCCTCCAGGAGCTCGTTGTGCACCCTTTGATGCTCCTCCTGCCTCTTCTGGCTTTCAGGGTCTCTTCCCAACGCAGGTCGCTCTGCCTTCCTTGCTCGGCCAGCTCATCCATCATGCGGTCGAAGCGCGCCTGGTACTGCTCCCGGTCCCCAAACTGGTCCCTGCCAAGCTTGATGATCCAGCGACGCACTTCCTCATCCTGCTTGATGATGTCCGGGAGCTCCTTCATGATGAGCTCCTTGATCTCTTGTCTTTCCATAAGTGAGTGCCGTCCTGTGATGCGCACGGTGGTCTGTCCAAGCCCCAAAACTGGACCCAAACTACCACGAAACACCAAGAATCGGCAAGCCCAGGGCCAGCCAGGAAGTGGCATTCGAAGCGAAGGAACGAATCCACACAGATGATAAGGGCCGGAAGGCCTTACTCACTACGGTATGGAGCAAGTCTGCTCCGGAGCGTCTGCGTATTTACACGCGAATCCGTACCGCTTGCCCCAAACCACACCAGCAGATCGAGCTCGGCGCCGGCATGGGTGGCCCAGAAATACGCGTCTCGAATTTGAAGTGCGCCGATGATCTGCTCGATAACAAACCCCTCCCACGATGCACCGACCTTGCAACGGCCTTGCAGATCAGGCAAGGCGGAGAGCTGAAGAAGGGCGTGGAAGGTGCCGCTGTCCCGAATGGAGGCCTTTGGCGCCTTCACCTGCCGTCTCTTGAAAATCCTCACGTCAAATGAGGATTTTCAAGGAAGCTTCCTCCCCTTTTGCCTGATCACTCCGCCACCGGAAAAAGGGCCCCCTTGCGTCCGATAGCGAAACATGCGACACACCGGGCTGCATTTTTCCAACCAACAAACCAACCGGAGGTTTCCGATGACCCTGTCACCATGGCAACCGGAGCTGGATGCGATCCAGGAGCGCAGATCGAGGGCCCTTGGTATGGGCGGGCCCGAACGGGCTCGGCGGCAGCACCAACTGGGCAAGCTCACCGTGCGGGAGCGCATAGAGAAGCTGCTGGATCCCGGGTCGTTTCTCGAGCTGGGAATGCTGGCCACCACCCAGAGCCCCCGTTTGCAGATGGCCGGAAGATACACCGCGGCCGACGGCCTCATCGTGGGCTACGGACGCATTGACGGCCGCGAGATCCTCCTGGGCGCCGAGGACTTCACCGTCATGGGCGGGTCCGAGGGGGGCATCGGCGGCATGAAGCGCAACCGGATCCTCGACATCGCCCTCAAACGCAGACTGCCCGTCATCTGGCTGCTGGACGGGGTGGGGGCCCGCGTGGAGGAGTCGCTGCGGGGCTACTGGGTAGGCGGCGACTTCTTTCTCAAGATGTCCCGGCTTTCCGGCCAGGTGCCACAAATCGGCCTCGTGCTGGGGCCGTGCGCGGGCGGGCCGGCCCTGATGGCTCCCCTGCTCGATTTCATCGTCATGGTGGAAGGCATCAGCATGCTCGCTGCGGGCGGGCCTCCCATCGTGGAGGCGGCCATCGGCGAGAAGATCACCAAGGAGGAACTGGGCGGGAGCAAGGTGCACTGCTACGAGACCGGGGTAGCCGACAACGAGGTGCCCAGCGAGCAGGCGGCTTTCGACACCCTGCGCCGCTACCTGTCCTATTTCCCGCCCAATTGCTGCGAGCGGCCTCCCACGGTCTCCTCGCACCAGGTTGTGGCTCCGCCTGCCGGAAACATCCTCGATCTCATCCCCCGCGAATCCAAACGGCCCTATGACATGCACGCCCTCCTTGGCCTCATCACGGACGCGGACAGCATGTTCCCCATAAAACCCGGGTTCGCCCAGAGCATGATCACGACCCTTGCCCGTATCGGAGGGTACCCTGTTGGGATCCTGGCCAACCAGCCCCTTGTCCGGGCGGGCGTCATCGACTCGAACGCCGCTGAAAAGGCCACCCATTTCATTCAGCTTTGCGACGCCTTCCATCTGCCCCTTGTCTTTTTCGCGGACGTACCCGGTTACATGACGGGGCGGCAGGCGGAAAGGGAGGCCATCTTGCGCCGCGGGCTCCGAATAGCCCACGTTCTGGGGCAGTGCTCGGTGCCCATGGTCAGTATCGTGGTACGCAAGACCTTCGGGATGGGGGGTGTGGCCATGTGCGGCCAGGGGATGGGACAGGTGCTGACCCTCTGCTGGCCCACGGCCGAGTTCGGGACCCTGCCCATGTCCGGGGCCATCCGGGCCGCCCATCATCGGGATCTGGACACCGGCAAGGCCAAGATGAACGATATTGTCCAGACTCACGGGGCCTACGACAACATCTTCGCCCCCCCGGAGTCTTTCCAGATTGACGACATCGTCGATCCCAACGAAACCAGGGCACGCATCATCCGGGTCTTACAGGCCGCCTGGGACGACCATCGGGAGGTTGGGTACCGGCACGGGATCATGCCATAGAACAGGCTTGAGGGGTTGGGTCTCACACCCAACCCCTCGTTATGCCTTGTCGCCGCCGAATTCCACCACTTCGCCGGTGACCGTGAAGACCACCCGCTCGCAGACATTGACCACCCGGTCCGCGGCCCTTTCCAGGTTGTGGGCCACCCAGATCAGATAGCTGGCCCGATCCACCAGTCGCGGATCGGAGACGATATAAGCGGTCAGATCCCGGTAGATCCGATCGTAAAGGGCATCGATCTCATCGTCTTCCAGAGGGATGGCCCGGGCCAGGTCCACATCGCGTTCAAAAAAGGCCTGGAGCCCCCTGTGCAGCATGCTGCGCGCTTTCTCGGCCATGCGTGGAATATCGATAAGGGGCTTGACAAAGGGTTCGGACCCCATCTTGATGGTGATCGTGGCAATACCCTTGGCATAATCCCCGATACGTTCCAGTTCGGTGGCGATCTCCAGGACAGCGGCCAGGGTCCGGAGGTCCACCGCCATGGGCTGCTGCCTGGCGATCACCACCAAGGTTTCGTGTTCGATGGCATAACGCGTATCGTTCACCTTACGATCCCCTGCGATGATCTGCCGCGCGGCCTCCAGGTCCCTGCGCTTCAGGGCATCCACCGACGCCATGAGCGCCTCTTCCACCATCTGTCCCAGGGCCCGAAGCCTGTCCTGCAACTCCTGCAATTCCCGGTCAAACGCTTTTCGTGGCATGGTCCAGTCCTTACCTTCCCCCCAGAAAGTCCACAAGTTTGTCTGAAAACCCCCTCCCCTTGGCATCCCTAACCCGCACGTCCCGTGATGTACTCTTCGGTCAGCTTCTGGCCGGGCACCGTGAAAACCGTGTTGGTCCTATCGAATTCCACGAGCTCCCCCAGCCAGAAGAAACCCGTGAAATCCGAGACCCTGGCGGCCTGTTGCATGCTGTGGGTGACGATGACGATGGTGTATTGGGCCCTGAGGGACCGCATCAATTCCTCGACCTGGAGGGTGGCGATGGGATCCAGGGCGGAACAGGGCTCGTCCATGAGAATGACTTCGGGCTTGACTGCAATGGCCCTGGCGATGCAAAGGCGCTGTTGCTGCCCCAGGGACAGTCCGAGGGCATCCTGATGGAGTTTGTCCTTGATTTCGTCCCACAGAAACGCACCGCGAAGGCTTTCTTCCACGATGCGGCGCACTGCGCCTCGGCCTCCCAGCCCCAGCACCCGCGGCCCGAAGGCCACGTTGTCGAAGATGGATTGGGGAAAGGAATTGGGGCGCTGAAAGACCATCCCCACACGCTTTCGCAGCTCGACCACGTCCGTGTGTCGCGCATAGATGTCTCGGCCGTCCAGCAGCACCCTTCCGGTCACCCGTGTGCCCCGGATCGTGTCGTTCATCCGGTTCAGGCAGCGCAGAAACGTGGATTTGCCGCACCCCGAAGGCCCGATGAGCGCGGTGATCTGCTGCTCCTGTATGGGGATGGAGATATCGCACAGCGCCCGATGGGTTCCGTAGTAGAAGTCGAGATGCTCCACGCGGATCTTTTCCATCCCTATCGCCTATCCAAAACGCCCGGTGACATAGTCCTCCGTCTTCTTGGCACGGGGCCGGGTGAAAAGCTCCTTGCCGGGGGAATACTCCACCAGATCGCCCATGAGAAAGAAAGCCGCCTGGTCCGCTATGCGAGCGGCTTGCTGAATGCTGTGGGGAACGATGACGATGGTGTACTGCTGTTTGAGCTCGAACAGGGATTCTTCCACCTTCCGTGTCGAAATGGGGTCCAGACCCGAGGTGGGCTCATCCAGGAGGAGCACCTCGGGCTCCATGGCAAGACTGCGGGCGATGCACAGTCGCTGCTGTTGCCCCCCGGAAAGAGCCACGGCCGGATGGTCCACCCGGTCCTTGACCTCCTCCCAGAGAGCCGCTTGCCGGAGGCAGCGCTCCAGGATCTCCTCCAGGCGGGACCTATCTCTGATACCCGCCAGTTTGGGCCCGTAGAGAACGTTGTCCCGGAGGGTACCCGGAAGGGGCAGCGGCAGGGCAAAGACCATGCCCACCCTGCGCCGCAATTTGGGAACGTGGATGTCGGAGCCGTAGACATCCTTTCCATCCAAGAGGATCCGGCCGGTCATCCGGGTGCCTTCCACCAGGTCGTTGAGCCGATTGATCAGACGAAGCAGGCTGGTCTTGCCGCCCCCGGCGGGTCCGAGAAAGACCGTGGTGCTGTTCGGGGGGATGTCCAACGTCACCTTGTGCAACACCCACCTCTGCCCATAGGCGTAGCTCACATTGTCGATCTGGATCTTCGGATCTACCACTGTCTTCTCCGCCGGAAGTAGCTGCGAATGACCGTGGCCACCACGTTCATGGACAGCACCAGGCCGAGCAGAACCAGCGCCGTGCCGTACTGCACCTTGAACGGCATGCCCGGGACCTGGGTGCTGATGACATAGAGATGGTACGGCAGGGCCATGGTCTGATCGAAGGGGGACTGGGGCAACCGGGGGAGAAAGAAAGCGGCCACGGTGAAGAGAATGGGCGCCGTCTCCCCGGCGGCCCGGAGCAGCCCGAGGATGACCCCGGTGATGATGCCGGGCAGGGCCTGGGGCAGGATGATGTACCGGATCCCCTGCCAGCGCGACCCTCCCAGGCTGGCGCTCACGGTCCTGAATTCGGTGGGCACCGCACGCAGGGCTTCTTCCGCGGTGCTGATGATCACCGGCAAGGTCATGATGGACAGGGTCAGGGCCCCGGCCAGGATGGAGGTGCCCATCTTGAGAAAGAGCACGAACATGCCCAGGCCGAAAAGCCCGTACACGATGGACGGAATCCCTGCCAGATTCACGATGGCCAGCCGGATGCTGCGGGTCACCCAGGTGTCCCTGGCGTATTCGGCCAGATAGACGGTCCCTCCCACCCCGATGGGAATGGCGACCAGGGCGGTTCCCAGCGTGAGGAGGAGGGTCCCCACAAGGGCCGGGAAAATGCCGCCCTGTTTCATTCCGTCAAAGGGCATGGCCGTGAGGAACTCCCACGAAAGGGCGCCCATGCCCTCTACCACGATGACTCCTATCACCAGAAGAATGGGGACCACCACCGCCAGGGTGATAAGCCCCAGGAGGGCGAAACCAAGCCGCTGTGTCCAGTATCGACTCATCAGCGAAGGCCTCCGCGACGCTGTTTCTTGAAGATGGTGGATGCGGCCACCAGATTGATCAGGAAGGTAAGGAGGAAAAGGACGATACCGATGCCGAACAGGGCATGGTAATGGACGCTTCCCTGGGCCACTTCTCCCATTTCCGCGGCGATGGTGGCGGTCATGGTCCGAGCGGGTCGCAGCAGGGCATCCAGGCCGAAGGGCATACGGGCCGCATTGCCGGTTACCATCATCACCGCCATGGTCTCGCCGATGGCGCGCCCCATGCCGAGCATCACAGCCGTCGCGATACCCGAACGGGCTGCCGGCACAACTACCCGCCAGATCGTCTGCCATTGGGTCGCCCCCATGGCCAGACCGGCATCGCGGAAACTCTTCGGCACTGCATCCAGGGCGTCTTCGGCCACACTGATGATGGTGGGAAGGGCCATGTAGGCCAGGATCAGGGCCCCTGTGATCACCGTAAGGCCCGTGGGGGCCCCCAAAGCCTCGCGGATAAAAGGCGCGATCACGTGCATGCCGAAAAAGCCAAGCACCACGGACGGGATGCCGGCCAGCACCTCGATCATGGGCTTGAGAAGCTCCCGGGCCCAGTCCGGCGCCACCTCGCGCACAAAGACCGCTGTGGCCACCCCCAGGGGCAGGGCCATGAGGATCGCGGTCACGGTGACCAGGACCGAACCCAACAGGAGCGGCAGGGTCCCGAAGAGATGAAAGGTCGGGTACCAACGCACGCCGAACAGGTTGGAAAGCTCCACATCACGGAGAATCGGCACCCCTTCACGAAGCAGGAACAAGAAGATGAGAAGGACAAAACCGATCGTCGAAAAACCAAGCACCCGTATGAGAGCCTCGATGAGGAACTCCGTCCAGTTGGCCTGGGCCGATCGTGTGCGTCGTCGGGCAAACATCTGCCAAGTCCTCAATGCAGGGGCACGAAGCCCAATATGGAAACCAGGGTCTGACCCGGGCCCAACACCCACTCCAGGTAGGTCTTCACCTGGTCCACGGGTTCACCGGCGGTGTACATGTAGAGGGGGCGGGCTATGGGATACGACCCGTCGTTGACGGTGGCGATGGACGGCAGTACGTAAGGGCCTCCCTCGTCGGCGGCAACGGCCACGACCTCTTGATCCGCCGTGACGTAACCGAGTCCGTCATAGCCTATGGCATTCGGGTTCTGGCGGACCTCCGTGCTGATTCCCTCTGAAGAGGGCATCAGGAGCGTGTCGGGTGAGAAAAGGAGTGTGCATTTCGGATCTCCCCTGCGGATGACGTTTTCCAGGACATAGAGATACGTGCCCGAATTGGACTCCCGGGACAGCAGCACGATGGGTCGATTCTCTCCTCCCAGCTCTCTCCAGTTCGTTATCTTACCCGTGTACATATCCGAAATCTGTCCAAGGGTCAGGGCACGCACCGGGTTCGAGGGGTTGACCACCACCGCGATGGCGTCGCGGGCCACCACGAATTGCACGGGGGTGATCCCGTTGGCCCCGGCGGCCCGAATTTCTTCGGATTTCATTTCACGAGACGCGTTGGCGAGATCCACCGTACCGTTGATGAGTGAGGCAATCCCCGTACCTGAACCGCCACCGGTGACGGAAATGCGAATCTCGGGATGTTCCCCCATGTACCGCTCGGCCCAGGCCAGTGCCAGGTTGACCAGAGTGTCCGAACCCTTGTTCTCGATCTTCCCGGTCACCGGCTTAGACGAGCCGGTGGGTTCGGAGCCCTGCTGCCGGCAAGAGAGCAGCCAGCAAAGAAGAAGGATGAGCGCCGCCGCCAGGCAGCGGCTCCATCGCCTGTCCATCACGCCTCCCATCGGTAAGCTCCCCTGCCCCCATATCCCTTCCGCAGGCACTGCAAGATCCCGTTACCTCTCACGGATTGGTTCTTTCTTGCCGGACGTCTCCTGGAGCCTGAATGCAGGCCCCTTCCCCGGAAAGATTCCGCCATATCGGAATTCGCATGGGGAAACAAGCCCAAATCTCAATGCAGCCTCCTCCCGCGGCCCGGCGGTTCCCCGGGCTTTTCTCGACCGGCGCGCAGAGGGAGAACGGCGGGAGTCGTGGCTTCGGTTCCCATACCGACTGTGGAGGCGCCTTCAAAACCCCGTGGGCGGCGTCTTGTCGCGTCCACTACACAGAGGGTGTCTGAGAATTCCGTCCACTATCCGCGCGGAGGCAAAACGAAAGTATGCTTTCTTACCTGGTCAGTCGTAAGTTCTTAAGACAAGTTCCTAGTGCGCCAAGCAAGTCTGGCGTTTCTTGTGGAGTGAAAGTCTCCACCGGGTAAGGTTTAGCCAGCCACCCGTGCCGAGTGTTGCGTGACTGGGAAGGACAGACACACCGTCGAACGACCCACACGAAGCGTACACAGGGAATTCTATGGGCCGTAAGGAGGCTCGCACCCTCCTGAAGCGATTCAGCCTCGTTATTGCATGAGCAGGTGGCGACGATCTTAGGAAGTCGGAAGCCTACACGAAGGGATCGGCAAGATGGCGAGATCCTGAAGGGCCTGCCGGGGTCAGAGAGCATGGCACGTGGAAAAAGAAGCGTCAGGAACTTGGGAGACCCTTTCGCCTCCTGATGGATCAGCTAGGGCTTTTCAACGAAACGAAGAAAGCCCGATGGGCGTGAGGGAGTCAGATCGTCTCATAGTACTCTGAGGCGGGAGAGCCGACCACATGGGGAAGGGGACGACGGATCTGTGTAGCTCGCAAAGGAAACATGGCCCGGATACGAAAGGCTGGATCAACCATGCAAACCTCCCTGCGGGCAATATCGAACAGGGCAGCGAAAGACAAAGCGCACCGGTTTGGCAATCTGTACGGACTGCTTGGACGAGAACTTTCTCAAGTGGTGTTTCTGGCAACTCAGAGCCTCTATCTCCGCATTTACGGAATGGATCAAAACGAATCGCAACCGGAAGATTTCCGAATTTATGACAACCCTGAGGTCGAAGTACCGCGGGTACTGGAACTATTATGGTGTCATCGGCAATTTCGGCAGTCTGAAGACATTCCATTACCGGACGGAACGCATACTGTTCAAGTGGCTTAACCGGCGCAGCCAAAGATTGAGCTACAACTGGTCCGGATTCCGTGATCTGATCAAGCAGTTTTTGATTCCGGCCCCGAGAATAACTGAAAAGTACCCGAGCAGGCAGCTGAAACTCTTTGTCTGAGGTATGCCAGTGCGCAAGAGAGCGGATTCGAAGAGCCCGGTGCGGCAATACCGCACGCCGGGATCTGTGAGGGGGCGGTCGGGTAACTGGCCGTTCTACCTTGATTCCCTTTATCCCTTTTTCCCATCAATCGTTTAGCCTGTGGTGGCGTCCAGCAAATGGGCGATGAAATCCTTCAGGTTGCAGGAAATACGCCGCTTGTCTCCGCTGGATCGAAGCGTCTGTGAAACCAGAAAACAGCGCGAGGCGCCGATCATATCGGCGGTCTTCTCAAGGCGGGCCATATCTTCCTGCGAGGGCGCAGACGTGAGCTTCACCTCCACCGCCCACAATTGCCCCCCGAAATCCAGCAACAGATCCAGTTCGTGTTGATCGCTGGTCCTGAAGTGAAAGGCTTGGTAGATTTTCCCCCTGCTGCCGAGCGTCCCCAGAGCCTGCTCGATGACATACCCCTCCCAACTGGCACCCACCCAAGGTTGGGATATCAAAGCTGCGCGGTCGCCGACGTTTAACAAGGCATGAAGCAGACCCGTGTCGCGCCAATACACTTTGGGGCTTTTGACCAAACGCTTTCCGATGTTGGCCTGAAAGGGTGTCAACCGCCGGATTAGGAAAGCCCCTTCCAGGTAATCGAGGTAAATGTTGACCGTATGATAGGACAGCCCCAGGCTTTGTCCGACCCGGGAAGCGTTCCACGTTTGCCCGTGCAAGGCGGCCAGCATCCGAAAAAAACGGTCCGTTGTCTGCGGTTTGGCGGGCAGGCCCCAACTCGGCAGATCCCGTTGGGTTAAGAGCGTCAAATAGTCCAATTGCCAGCGAGGGTATCTCTCGGGCTGCCGCACCCCGCCCTCAGGATAACCTCCGCACAGCCAAAGCCGTTCGCATGATGCCATTTCCTGGAGCTCGGTCAGTAAGAAAGGCGTCAGTTCCACCAAGGAAAGCCGACCGGCCAACGACTCGGACACCTGGTGCATCAGCGAGGGGGAAACCGATCCCAATAGCAGAAACCGGCCACTGCGGTTGCGATCCTGATCAATGGCCCCGCGCAGCCGCGGAAAAATCTCAGGCCAGCATTGGGCCTCGTCAAGAATTACCAGTCCGGAGCCGGTGATTCGGGAGTCCCAGTCAAGGTCCAAGCGCAGACGATCGGAGGGTTGCTCAAGATCGTAATAAGCGCCGCCGATGGCTGTTGCCAAAGTGGTCTTGCCGCACTGGCGGGGCCCCGTCAGGGCCACGGCCGGATAGGTTTTCAGACGTTCCAGAATTAGGCCATGAGTCTGTCGCTCGATCATGTGTTGCATTTTAGAAATGATTTTCTATTTTGCAAGACTATCTTTTCCCGAAAAGATTCCCGCCTAAAAAAGCATTTTCAGGCCAGGCAGAGCAAAGCGAGCTGCTCCGTGTTATATTTCCCGTAGACATCCTGCCGCGCCAGGGTCTCTTGAATCCAAGTCTCCGCCTCCGCAGACCTTCGATTCCAGGCTGTCAGCCCCACGCCAGCGACAAGAGATGACATCCTCCGGGGAGGCGCGGAAGACAGGTCGTTGAAATGGATATGGGCGCGATCAATTTTTCTCATGATCATGAATTATTACGACGTTTCGCGACACCGCGCAACGCATTGCCGGAACCATCCAGCCGGCCTTGCACCCCCCTGACGATCATGGTAATTTTTTCAGCCATGCTTGCCGGATACCTCAAAGCGTCCTTGCCGATCTTGATTTCCGCAGCCCTTGTCGTTCTTTTCTTCCATCCGGCCCTTTCCGGGGAAAGCACTTTTTATGATAAGGGGCAAGGAACGCCGCCGCTCGCTACCGCTTTTCAACCGATCTGTTGAAAACCCAGATGGGGTTGCTGTTTGAGAACTGGGTGGGACAGGAGTTGATGCACCGCTGCCTTTATGCCGGTCGGGCCTATCGCCTGAGTTTCTGGCGTACGGTACATGGCGCGGAAGTGGATTATGTGCTGGAGACCCCTGATGATGTCATACCGATTGAGGTCAAGGTCACAGAGTCTCCATCCATGACGGATGCTTTGCATCTGAAACTGTTTCTTGAAACCTATCCCCAGCGTGCCAGGCATGCTTTCATCGTCTGCCGCTGCCGGGAGCCTCGGCGTCTAGCAGATAATATAGAGGCGGTTCCCTGGGGCAGCTTGTAAGAGTATCTGTTTCTTGGTAATTGGTGCTTGAGGTGAAATCGTAACGAGTTTGTTAGAAAACCCGGGCTTGATCACATATTCGGCCACAATGCGTGGGCGCAAGGGGGCAGGGTGAACCCCGCGGAAACTGGATTCCGGATCAAGTTCGGAAATGAGGGTATTTCCATCTGCGGGGTGGTCAGGGCGATAGATTGACCTGTTTGCCGAAGACGGAACCAACTCGGTGGCCCATGTTGTGATCAAGCCCCCCAACACCCTCTCCCAGAGGGCGAGGGGGATGTAGGAAATGGCAATTTGTGACCGCGAGCAGTATATCCGGCGCTTATGGGTCCGGTCGTCACCGGTCGTGACACCCGTGGACCTGAAATAGCAGGATTCACGCCACAACGACAATGCGGCTCGTTCCCCCAGGGTCCTTTTCCACGCGGATTCGGGTGGGGATTTCCTCGGCCACCCGTTTGACGTGGGAAACGACGCCGACGGTTCTGCCGTTGGCCCGTAAAGCTTTCAGGGTCGAGATCACCTTGTAGAGCATCTCCTCGTCCAGATTGCCGAAGCCTTCATCCAGAAAGAGCGATTCGATCGGATGATGGCGGGCGGCCATGTCCGAGAGTGCCAGGGCCAGACACAGACTGACCAGGAAAGATTCTCCGCCGGAAAGGGTGCTGACGGAGCGAAGGGCCCGGGCTTGCAGCAGGTCTTCCACGGCCAGACTTAGGTCATCCGGCCCGATCGGTCTCAGGGTGTAGCGACCATTTGTGAGCGTGCTCAGGTGGCGGTTCGCCCTTTCCAGAAGCTGCCGCAACAGCAGCGGGTGCAGCTTCCCGCCAATCCGTCCCCCTTCTCCCCCATCGCCGCATGCCTCCTCGGCCTCCCCATAGACCTTTTCCTGAACGGCAATGGCCTGCAGCAGTTCCCGATACTCCCGCTCCGCCTTGCGATCCGCGTCCAGGACGCTCTGCCACGCGGCAATGTCCTGTTCAAGGGATTGCCGACGTTCGACCCCGTCGGCGATCTTCCAACGGACGGTATCCAGGGAATCCGAGGTAGGGTGGGTCGGCCGGAGCCCTTCCAGGGTTTTCCGGGCCGTCTGCAATGTCCTCTCGGCATCGGCCAGACCGCTCTCGACCTCCGGCTCGGTGCCCAGGATGAGAAGCTCTTCCCGGATGGCTTCCAATCTGTCGAAACCATTGGCACGTGCACGCTCCAACAGGTCCTTCGTTGCGACGGCCGCGGACTCGCGGGCTTCGCGTTCCTGCTCGGTGATCCGCGCCAGCGCCTCCCGACCCGCCCCGATCGTTCGGCGAAGGCTGTCGGCCTCCGTGGAGAGGGACCGCTGTTGGTCCTCCAGGCGCTTGATTGTGCTTTCCAGTTCCCGACGTTCGCGGGTCGGGTCCGTTGCCTCGAATCGTGAAGCGTGTTCGGCCTTGAGGGCGTTGAGCCTTGTTTCGATGCGTTCACTGCGGTCGGAGAGGTGCCGTGAGGTCCCCTCGATTTCCCGCATCTTGCCGCAAGCAGCCCGCAGCCGCGCTTGGATGTCCTCGAGCTCACCGGTCGCCGCCGCAAGTTTACGGACATTTTGGAGGTGGGCTTCGGATCGCTCCTTGAGGCGGGCCACCGTTGTATGGTCCTGTGTTTGGTCCTGGCCCGGTTCCGGCAAGGGCTCCCCCAACCGCCCCAAAGAATGGAAGAGCATGGAGCGTGTCGCTTCCTCGCTCTCCACCAGCCGGCGCAAATCCTCATCCATGCGGCCGAGTGCCGCGGCCTGGACCTCGTGGTGACTCCTTGCCGTCTCCAGCATGCTCTCGCGCCGGGACAGTCTGTTCAGCTTGCGTCCCAAGGACCGATCCGTCCATTTCAAGCGCCAGGCGACCCACCAGGCCGACCGCAACCGGGACTTGGCGCTGCGAATTTCCTCTTGTATGGTTTGAACGTGCTCCTTCAACCCGTCGGTTTGTCCGAAATCCCGAGCAGTGCCCGCCAGAGCACACAGCCGGTCCCACTCCCGATGCATGGCATCACGAATCCTGACCCGTTCCAAGATCGTCGCATCCTTGGCTTTCAGGGAGTCGAGCGCGACGTGCAGCGTGCGGATCCTCTCCTGGCTCTGCCCAACGGTGCGATCCAGTTCGGTGAAGTCGAGGGGCCCCTCATCCACATAGGGATGAACGGGCGACCCGCAAAGGGGACAAGGGGCTCCCGGTTCCAGGCGGTTCCGGTCGGTTTCGAGACGGCGGACGGCATCCCGGTTTCGGATCCGACCATCAAGGGCCTGGAGCCCAGATTGCTCCAGGGCTAGGGACTCCATCACGGTTTCCATGCGAAGCCGATTCTGCGCCTGCTCTTCCAGCACATTTCGCACAGACTCGCCCTTTCGGGCCAGGCGCCAAAGGGCCTTGCACGGCGCGAGCTTCTTGGTGCCGGCCTCAATGACAGCTCTCACACCGTCTGCTGTGGCACCGCCATGGATGGCCAGCAGGGCCCGTTGCCGATCCTGTTTGCGCTCGGTCAGCCGCTGGGTCTTGATCCGCACCTTTCGAGCCGCTTTTTCGGCGCGCTGTGCCATCCTCAAGGAGCGGCGCACAGCCTTCTGCGCTTCCTTCTTCTCGGTTGTCCGGGCTTCCACCTCTTGCCGGGTGACGGTGAGTTGGCTCACCAGCGTTTCCATGGCGGCAATCTCCGCCGCCAGGCTTTCGTCGACGGGATGCGCATCCAGCCATCGGTGAAGGCCTTCCATCCGTTCACCCAGGGCCTTTTCCCGTTCTTCCCAGTCCGATCGCAGGCGGGATGCCTCCCCCTGCTCGCGCATGGAAGCTTCCAGGCGAGCCACCGTATCGAGGAACTCCTGCGATAATGTGGTGATTTCGCCTTCCAGGTTTTGGGCCTCGACAAAATCCTCCATTCGAGAGTCCAGAAGGTTCCCGGCGGATTGCCGCTCTTCGTGGGTGCGACACAGCTGTGCCTCCAGTTCCTCGATCCGCTTCTCCCAAACGCTCACCTGCTCTTGTCGAAGCCGCCACTCTTCCCGCAGTTCCTCCGCTCTTGCCGTGCGCAATTCGATCTGCAGGAAAGCCTCCTGGAACAGTCCAGCGGGCCGGGCCTGCTCCACCTGCTCGAGGCGCTTCCGTGCCTCGCCGAGACCCACCTGTGCCAGCCGATGAGCCTCGGCGGCAGCCTCGCGAGCATGGGGCTCCCGTGCCATCCTTTCCAGCCAGCCCTCCTGTTCGTGAAGGACAGTCAGGTTTCGCTCGATTTCACGGATATCGTCCCGCGCCTGTTGGATGGACCCGCGCACCTCGTCTGCACGGTCTTTTGCCGGAAGCTCAAAGGCGGCTGCCTCTTCCTTGAGCCGTTGCAACCGTTCGTTTTCCACCTCCGCCCGCGAGCGGGTGGATTCGGCCAGCTCCCGGACCATTTCCGGGCCGACGATATTTTCCAGGATCTCCGCCCGTTCGTTTCCCAAGGCGTTCAGAAACGCCGAGAACTCACCCTGGGCAAGCAGAATGGTCCGGCAGAAGCGCTTGAAATCGAGGCCTGTCAGCTCGACGATGCGGGTCCGCACCGCAGTGGTGCGGCTTTCCACAAGAGTTTTTTGGCCGTTCACGGAAAAAAGCGCCATGTCGGGGCCATCAGCGGGCTGACCGGTCTTTTCCAGGAACCATCTGCTGCAAAACAAGTGGTCCCTCACCGAGAAGGTCACCTCGGCAAAGGATTCGGTCCCGGGGAACTGCAACAGCTCGGCCTCTGAATTGCCCAGACGGGGGGTCTTGCCGTAGAGCCCGAGGGTAATCGCGTCCAGGATGGAGGATTTGCCCGAGCCGTTGGGACCGACAATGGCAAAAAGCCCCGTGTCGGAAATGGGAGAGCGGTCGAAACGGATTTCCCATTCTCCGGTCAACGAATTGATATTTTTGAATTTTACACCTAGAATCTTCATGATGGCTGTCCTTGGAGGCCGTGGAGAAGCGCGGGGACCCCTTTGGTTTCCTTTTTCTTCAGAGTCCTCGCAACGATTCCGGTCTGAGAGGAACCTTGCCGGCGACCGCCCTTTCCAGAAGCTTCAAGGTGGCCTCCTTGTCCCGGGGAAGCCGGGCCTTTATCGGAAGGTAGTTGGAGGCGTGGTTGGCGTGAAAAAGGCCTGCCGAAAGGTGGGTTGCGGCGAGCATGGTTCCCAGTTCCGCCAGCATCTCGTCCGGACCTATCAGGGGGAAGGTCCCGGCCACGTGGTCCTGGAAAAGGGGCGTTCCCGGCAGGAGCATCAGGCTCAGAGCACCGACATATTCAGGGTCGATGGCCGATAGAACCTGCCCGGTGGCGCGCGCGTGGACGGCCGAGCGCTCCCGCCCGGCAAGGCCCAGCAGCACGGTGATGGATAGCTTGATACCCGCTTGCCGGGCCTTCAATCCTTCCCGGATCATGGTATGGGCATCGGCACCTTTGCACACCTGCCGCAAAACCTGGTCGTCGCCGCTCTCGAGGCCCATGTAAGCGATGCCCAGGCCATGGGCCCGCAGATCCCGGAGCTCTTCGAGGCTTTTCATCTTGAGGCTCTTGGCATTGGCGTACAGCCCGACCCTTGTGACCTGGGGAAGCTGCTCCCGAATCTGCATGAGTATCCAGAGAAGCCTTTTCTGGGGGACGATCAGAGCGTCGCCGCCGCACAGAAACACCCGTCTCTGTCTCTTGCAGTACCGCGCAGCGAAGGCGATGTCGCGCGCGATGACGGCATCGGTCTTTATCCGGAACCTCTCGCCCTTGTAAGCCCCGCAAAAGGTGCACTTGTTATGGGAACAGCCGACGGTCACCTGAAGCAGAATGCTGTTTGCCTCGCTGGGAGGACGTATGATGGTCCCCTCATAGTGCATGTCGGTAGGTGGATCGTTGGTCATCAAACCTCCAGGCGCGTCGTCACGGAGCCGATCCTGTCCGTGGGAAGGGATCGGATCCGGCCCTTCCCCCGAAAAGACCCGCGTACATGCGAAGAGGCCGCCCCGCACCCTCAATAGTGCCGGAATGCCTCCACGTCCGGAACCTCCAGGGCCCCTTCCGGACACAGCTCCACACAGCAGTAACAGGTGATGCACTGGTCGCTGATGTGAAACGCGGGTTCCAGCGCGAGGGCCCCGGCCGGACAGTTCAGGGCGCAGTCTCCGCAGCCCACGCATTTTTCCTCCACCCACCGGGGCTTTATCCCGGTGCGGGTGCGCATCATGCCCCGGGGGTAGAGCTTGCGAAGCTCCGAGAGGGCTGCCTCGTCGAGGGTCCGGGCCAGGAAAGTAACGGGCATGGCGAAATCGGAAATGGGCTCGAACGGTCCGCAAATCGCGATGTCGGCCTCCTTCATCTTTCCCATACCGCGCTCACCGGCCTCTTTCTGCACGGGAAGAACGGCTGGGTCCACCCCCATCATTTTCGCCATGACGCTGTCGAGGGCCAAAGGATCGTTGGCGGCCAGCAGCTTTCCCACCTCCCGCAGCCGTCCGCCGTGGCAGGGCCCGTTTCCTTCCAGTGCGGTCAAGGCGTCCATGATGTGAAGATCGGGCGGGCGCAGGGCGTGGATGTCGCAAACCACCTTGGCGAAGGTCTCCGGCTGGGGTGCTTCCAGATGCAACCGGGCCTTGCAGGCTCCTGCCACGTAACCGTAAACGTTCTTGAGGGCGCCTGTTACCATCATCATGGAATGGGTCTTGAACCTGGGAAGGCTTATGACGTAGTCAGCCTCCAAGACGGCCCTGGAAACCACGAGTTCCTTGCCCGTTTCTTCGCCCGTCTTCTGTACGACCCTTTCGGAAATGGCGGCAAAGCAACCCTCCGATGCGGGCAGGATACCGGTGGCTTCGCCCACGTTGCGCGAGTTGCGGTTGATCCCGCCCGGGTTGTCCCCCACGAGGACCTTGGCCCCTCGATCGAGACACGACCGAACAACGGCCCGAACCAGGTCCGGGTGAGTCGTGTGCCCAAGCTCCGGCGCCGAGGGCCCCACCATGTTGGGCTTTACAAGCACCGTGGCGCCCCCGAAGGAGGCCGGACCAAGGGTCGTCATGATCGTCTCCACGGCCGGCCGCAGGCTCGTGTCGGCCCGCTCGATGATGACCTGAGAGGTCTGTCCGGTTACCATGGTCTGTTCCTCACTTTCGGGCGATGCCCCGCCGGTTTCTCGCTTGCAGTCCCTTCCGACAGGGCCTTGGCAAAGCGATATGCCAAGTACCACGGAATGTCAACGGCAGGGCCCGGCTCCCACACTCGGAACCGCGCCGGATTGCAGCTCTACCATGGGCAGGGCGTGACCCAACGGAAGTGCACCGTTCCAGCAACGCCTTGAATGTGAGCGAAAAACGGATAGGGTCCTTATTCGTCGCGGGAATCGTCGGCCGGTGCATTGACCTCGACGGTCAGGTGTGAAAGCCCCTTCACACGGCAGAGGCGCTCTTTGAAAAAACCGGGAGTGTTTCCATCCGAATCCACGAGCGAAAGAATGGCGCTGTGGTGGCCAGGCCCCAAGCGCCACACATGGATGTCGGTGATCCGGACCCCTTTGCACCGTCCGATCACGTCCAAGATGTTGTGGACGAGCCGCTCATCGGGCGTGCGATCGAGCAAGACGGCCCCTGCTTCCCGTATCAGCCCGTAGGACCAGTGACTGATGAGTACCGCCCCGACAATGCCCATCACGGGATCGAGAAAGGACCAACCCAGTGTCCTGCCGAATCCCAGGGCGACGATGGCCAGAATGGATGTCGTGGCGTCGGCCAGCACGTGGAGGTAGGCCGCGCGGAGGTTGTGGTCATGGTGAGCATGCCGTCCTTCCTCATCCTGACCGTGGTGTTCCTTGAGGAGCAAGGCGCTGACCAGGTTGACGACAAGGCCGATGACGGCCACCAGCATCGCTTCCCGGTACCGGATGGCCACCGGGTGAACGAGCCGCAGGACCGATGCGTAAGCCATGTACAGCGCGACCAGGAGCAGCAAAAGGGCGCTGCTGTACCCTGCCAGATCGCCGATCTTCCCGGTTCCAAATGTGAACCGGGGGTTGTCCCTGTGGCGCCTTGCCAGAAAATAGGCCAGGGCCGTGATGCCCAGGGCCGAGGCATGGCTGGCCATGTGCCACCCATCGGCGAGAAGGGCCATGGAACCGAACACCAGACCCGAAACGATCTCCAGGACCATGGTGGCTACTGTCAAGAGGATGACCCACCATGTCCTGCGCTCGTTGACGTGCTGATGCTCGGAAAGGAAACGATGCCCGTGGGGGCAGGAAAATGCCTCGGATTCCATTCGGTCTCCTGCGCGTGGGGAGCCCTTTCTTGGGAGCCTCTCAGGCGGGGCGGCCGGTTCACAGGTACCTGCGGCCCGTCCAAAAGGGAGACGGCCTGTGGAAGAACGTACAACGCCGTCACTGTGCCTTCCGGCCGCCGCCTGTTGTCGCCCCGGCGCTCCCTCCAACATCGAGACTGGCAAGGGCAGGCGCGCGCCGGCGCCTGCCCCGTCCTTGCCCTTTGAAGGACCCCGGGAAGCTCAGTAGGCAGTCCTGGGGGGGCCTTGCCACGTTTTCAGGTCCGGTTTGTCTCCACCAGTCATTCGGACAGGAGGGTGCGGATTCTTTCGGCGAGCACCGGCACGACTTGCTTCCAGTCGCCAACCACTCCGAACTGGGCTTCCTTGAAGATGTTGGCATCCTGGTTCGTGTTGACGGCGATGAGGGTCTTGGCCCCCGAACAGCCCGCCATGTGCTGGCTGGAACCGGACAGGGCCACGGCAAAATAGACATCGGGGGCAACTATCTTTCCAGTGAGGCCCACCTGGGCCGACGTGGGCATCCATCCGCTGTCGCACGGCGGACGCGTGGCGGCAACCGCCCCTTTCATGACTCTGGCCAGTTTCTCGAGCTCCTTGAAACCCTCGGGGCCGCCAATGCCTCTGCCTCCGCATACCACCACATCCGCATCTTCGAGCTTGACCCCTTGCACTTCTTCCTTGACCCTGTCGAGCACCCTGACCTGGAGTGTGGACGGGTCCAGATCCAACCGTACGGACACGACTTCGCCCGAACGGGCCGGATCCCTTTCCGCGGGACTCATTGCCTTGGCGCGTACCGAGGCCATCTGGGGCGAACCGGTGGTGCTGAAAATCGCACGCACGTTGCCCCCGTAAACGGGACGGGTTGCCAGGAGCCTCTTGGTTTCAGGATCCATGGAAAGGTCCACACAGTCCATGGACAGGCCGGTACGGAGCCGGAAGGCGAGTCTGGGAGCCAGGTCGCGTCCCATGTATGTCTGCCCCAGGAGAAGCACCCTGGGGCGTGTGTCGGCCACCACCTTTTCCACGGCGGCCACGTACGAAGCGGTCTGATAGTCCGCGAGCAGCGGATCATCCACCACATGGACCGTGTCGGCCCCAAACGCCACCAGTTCCTGTGCCCATTGCGTGGTGCCGTGACCCAGAAGGACGGCCCCGAGCTTTTCGCCGAGAGTGTCGGCGAGGTTGCGCCCGGCTCCCAGAAGCTCGAAGGTTATGTTTCCCAGTCCTGTCTCGATCTTCTCGGCGCAGATCAAAACTCCAGTGTGTTCATCCAATGCTCCTACCTCCTCACGCATAGATAGCCGGAAAAGGCCTTGATCGTCATTCCGGCCGGGCGGGTCTCGTTTCTTGCCGCCCTCACGTTGGGGGACGCCTCATCACATGCTCGGCTCCGCGCCGGGATCGAGGCTTTCCTAAAGTGGTCACTGCCCACCCAAAAAACCGTATTCCGCACTTGGTCGGATGTGGTCGGAAAGACGATCAAGTCCCCGGAAAAAGCTCTCGGTCGCTCACAGAACCCTGGCCTCCCTGAGGCGGATGGCCAGAGCCGCGGCGGCCTCTTCTGCCGTCTCGCCTTCCAGAATTTCGCACTTGGTTTCCTTGACGGGTTTGAAAAGGCCCAGGAGCTCCGTCTTTCTCCCCCGCTCTCCGATGTCGGAGACCGCCACACCGATGTCCTCGGGTTTCCATACCACCGGCTGCTTCTTGCCGGCGGCAATGATCCTTTTCAGTGTGGCATACCGGGGTTCGCCCAATTCGTTGCTCACCGTTATGAGACAGGGCATGGGGGCCTCGACGGTTTCAATCCCGTCGGCGATCAAACGTTCCACGACCACTCTGTCGTCACGCACCTCCACCTTCCTGGCAAGGCTTACGCTGGGAATTCCGAGCAGCTCGGCTATACCGGAGCCCACCTGACCCGCATCCCAGTCCGCGGATTGCCTGCCGCAAAAAACGATCTGGTAATCCCCGATTTTTCTTATGGCTTCGGACAGGGCATACGCTGTGGTGAAGCTGTCGCCGTTTTCGAATGCCTCGTCCTCCAACAGGACGAGCTCATCGCAGCCCATCGCCAGGGGGCTCTTGACCACCTCTCGGATAAGGTGGTTTCCAAGGCTCATCACCGTTATCTTGCATCCCTTTTCGTCCTTGATGCGCAAAGCCGCTTCGACGGCGTTGGCGTCGAAGGGACTCAGGACGGTCGTGACTCCAGGGGGCAAAATGACCTTCTTGGCCGCCGTGTCGACGCCCAGGCTGCCGGTAAGGGCCTCCGGATCAGGCACCTGTTTCACGCAAACGATCACATTCATTTAGTGTTCACCGCCTTTCCTTTTTCGGGTCATTATCAGCCTGCTCGTATAGCAACAGTGTGGCTGGGAGTCAATCACGGGCGAAGGCAGCGGCGAAGCACGACGGGAGAGGGAGTATGAGGAACCGGATGGAACGATGATCAAGGCCGTCAATCTCCTTCGCTCCGGTACCTGCGTTCCAGGTCCGCGTAACGAGCCGTGCCCAAAAAGTCGTTGAGCTGCACAAAGGACTGTATCCATTCTTCCAGATTTCTCTGGGAGCCCGTGGACCTTAGTCGCTCCAGCTCGCCCATGCATGCTGCAATGGTCGCGGCCAGACAGATCCCCGGATAGATGACGATGCAATAGCCCAGTTTCTTCAACTCTGCGGCCGAAAGGTTCGGCGTGCGGGGGGCCATGTTGATGAGGAGCGGGGTCTGTCGGAAGGTCGCGGCGATGTCGCTCACCTGTTTCATGGTCTCGGGCGCTTCGATGAAAAGCACGTCAGCGCCTGCCTCCGCGTACATTCGGCCTCTTTCCAGGGCGTTTTCAAAGCCGCAGGTTGCGATGGCGTCGGTCCTGGCAATGATGAGGAATTGGGCGCTTTTCCTTGTATCGACCGCAGCCTTTATTTTGCCCACCATCTGCCCGGCTTCGATGGTCCTCTTGCCGCTCATGTGACCGCACCGCTTGGGCCACACCTGGTCCTCCAGATGTATGGCGGCAACCCCCGCCTTCTCGTACTCGCGCACCGTGCGCACCACATTCATGGGGTTGCCGTACCCGGTATCCGCGTCGGCAATGACGGGAACCTGGACGGCATCCACCATGCGGGAGGCGTTTTGTACCATCTCCGTCATGGTCAGCAACCCGAGATCCGGCAATCCGAAGAGAGCTGCGCAGGTTCCGTAACCTGTCATGTACACCGCATCGAATCCCTGTGCTTCTATGATTCTTGCCGTAAGGGCGTCGAACGCCCCGGGAGCCATGACGAGCTCCTTTTCCTTCACCCGCGCTGCGAGTGTTTTCGACTGTTCCATGGTGCTGCTCCTTTGGGCATTGCATTTGTGCGCTCTTCTTGGAAATCACCCCATCAATGGATACAACAACCCGAGACTCGGAGCAACGCAACGCAAGGCAAACCAAAAGAAGACAGGGGGTGGCATATGGGCAAAAGAGGGCGATTGGAGGGGGAGGTTGCCGTTGCATGCACGACGGGGCGTTACTGCCGGGGTAACGTTCGGAAATGGAGGCGGCCGCCACGGCCGCGGATACCGTCCCCTGCGAGGCGGGGTGGCGCCGTGTCGCGGTCCGGTAGAACGGGGCTGTCGGGAGGCAATGCAGGAGAAGGGCCCTGCAGTTTGTACCACAGGGCCCCTCTTCCTCGTGGCTCGGGGTCCGGAAGCGACAGTTACCTTACGGCAAGTGGTCGCGCGATTCCCTGGGTGAGCCCCTTGATCTTGGGACAGTTGAAGAGCAGCATGAACTCGTAGACCTCGTCCTTGGCCAGGTCGTCGAGGACCATGAACTGCCCCTGGTAAATGCCGTACTTGGTGAGAAGGGCCTGGTGAACGGGCAGAAGCTCGCCCTTTACCTCCCCTGGATAAACCTCGGTGGCCCAGTTGTCGGTTCCCACCAGTACGACACGATGCTCGTGCATCCACTTGGCGACGGCCTTGGTGATGCCCGGCTCGGGTCCGATGTATTTGCCGGGGTCATCGAAGTACCGCATCCAGCCGGTTCGGATGAGCACGGCGTCACCGGGTCTCACCTCCAGCTTATGGGCCTTGAGGAAGCCCTCTATGTCCTCCACGGTGACGGCCTCACCCCCTTCGAGATCTCTGCCCCTTGCCTTCACCATATCCACCAGTACGCCACGGGTCACCATGGGGCGGTAATTCTCGACACCGAACTTCTTGACGCCCTTGGCATCGAGCACGTCCTTCATAGGGACCCCGTTGTAAAACACGCCGTCGATGCAGACATGGGCAAAGCCGTCCAGTTGCGTTCCTTTTCCAGGGCAACCGGAGAACACCTCCTCGAGGTAGAGGAACTTGTTGGTGCCCAGGGGCGTTACCCCTCCGTGGCCCAGGACGAGCGTGTGCCAGAAGCGGGGAGCGGCCCCGGGATTCTTGGCCTCGTAATTGGTGCCAAGGTCCCATACCCGGCCTTCCGTAACCAGGTCCGCCGCCTCCACCACCTTTGCGCCGGTGAGCTCGTTCATGGCCCCCAGCAAGTCATCGGCCCCGTAGCGGGACGGCCACCACTTGTCGTCGGACGGCTCCGCCCCCAATTTGGGCGCCGGACACGGAGACGGCCCCTTTGCAATGGCCAGGGGGCGGCCGATACCCTGGGTGATCCCTTTGATCTTGGGACAGATGAAGACGAACATGAACTCGTAGACCTCGTCTTTTGCCAGTTCGTCAAGGACCATGAACTGGCCCAGGTGGATGCCGTACTTGGTGAGCAGGGCCTGGTGGACGGGCAGGAGCTCGCCTTCCACCTCACCCGGATAAACCTCGGTGGCCCAGTTGTCCGTTCCCACGAGCACCACACGATGCTCGTGCATCCACTTGGCGACGGCCTTGGTGATGCCCGGCTCCGGTCCGATGTACTTGCCGGGATCATCGAAGTACCTCATCCACCCCGTCCTGATAAGAACGGCGTCTCCGGGCCTCACCTCCAGGTTGTGCCCTTTGAGGAAACCCTCGATGTCCTCCACCGTGACGGCCTCTCCCCCGTCCAAGGGACGGCCCCTGACCTTGACCATATCGACCAGGACCCCCCGGGTGATCATGGGACGGTAGTTCTCGACACCGAACTTCTTGACTCCCCTGGCATCCAGTACGTCCTTCATCGGGACACCGTTGTAGAATACCCCGTCGATACACACGTGTGCGAAGCCGTCCAGTTGGGTCCCTTTGCCCGGACAACCGGTGAAGGTCTCTTCCACATACAGGAACTTGTTTGTTCCCAGGGGTGTCACCGCCCCATGGGCAAGGATGAGCGTCTCCCAATAGCGGGGGGCCGCACCGGGGTTCTTGGCCTCGTAATTGGTTCCAAGGTCATAGACCTGTCCGTTGCCCACGAGCTTCACGGCCTCAAGGATCTTTGCCGGTGTCAGCTCATTCGCAGCTCCCAGCTCGTCTCCGGCCCCATAGCGGGAAGGGTACCAGGCCTCTTCGGACTCTGCCTGAGTGAGAGCCGGTACGATCAGTGTCATGAGTGCCAGGACGATCAGCAGACGTGGTGGATGCATCCATTTCTTCATTGTTATCCCCTTTCCTTGGAGTCCCAGAAAAAGTGTGTTGGTCCCACCGTGTTTCCGAAAGCACACCTTGCCGGCGCGTATCACCCCCTTTCCACCAATTCTCCCCGATCCCCTTGAAACCCTCGTTCACGGGCACCATTGAGAAGTGACTTGGACTTCGGAAATAAACCGCACACGCCATGTCGCCGGTGCCCACCTGTGAAAACCTCGATTCACGCAGGGCTCCGCGCATGGACGCTCAGCCTTGCGCGACCTGAGGCAGGTGTAAGACAGGCCCCGTCCGGCCGCAACGATGATCACGGCCGCCTGGTGGCGTCCCGGGGAGCCTCTTGCGTAAAAAAAAGTTCGGAATCGTGGGTCCCCACCCTGCCGGCAGACCGCCTCCGGGGTTTCAGGGCACTTCAAAAGATCGGGCAGATCAGTGACATAGTCAGCGGATCAGGCGCTTCGGGCCGTTTCGAAATGCTGCTTGTCCTGCTTGCACTTGCGCAATGGGCTGGTTGTTACAGATGGTTCCTTTCCCCAAAAAAGAGGGGAAAAACAACTTATTCCTACATCCCACTCGCCCTCTGGGAGAGGGCCGTGAGGGTATGATAAGCGCAGTTTGTGTGCGCGCGCGGTATAGGATCGAGCACGTCTTACTCGCGTTTTCCCTCTATCCTTGCGAGAATCCTTTTTCCGAAAGCCTATGGATACTGGCCGCTTCGGTCTTGAGCACTCCTGGGGGTTTGGACAGGGCGGTGGAGTCGCAGGCGGGGCAGGGGAGATCCGTGCGGCCCCTTTTCTTGTGCCCCGCGCGTCTTGGATACACACACATCTTGCAGGGAAGCTCGGACAGGTTCTTCCGCGCAGCGTCGGTAAGGCATGTGTCGTAATGGCGGCAATAAATGTTTCGCATCTGCGTGTTTCGCGCGGTCTCGAAAGGGCCCACTGCGGCTTCGCGCATGAGACTTCACCCTGTCCTGTCGTATGGGCGACGTCAGGTTGTGAAGGACCATGGTCCGGAAACGACGAAAATTCGGTGGTCGGACTTTGCCCCCATACCCGTCAATGAATCCCTCTTGGGACTTCGGCAGAGGCCGGCCCATTCCCCCGTCAAGAGGGGAATGTGGACGCTACCGTCGACCGGGAAGCGATGTGGGCATCCTCTATCCGATAACGGTCTGATTCGCGGGTATTGGGCTCTGCCCGGCGCAGATTCTTTTACATGGGCCGAACCTGGAATGCAATACCTTTGGAAGGTTTGGGGAGCCGCGCTGTGCAGGATCGCCGCAGCGTGGTCGGGTCCAGCAGTGCATGGGGCCACTTGGATCGCTTATTGCCGCTGTGCTGCCCATTGCAAGTGACCATCGGCGGCTTTGATGATCCTTGCGGCCGGGCGAGTCCTGTTTTCCACCGGCCCCATGGTACGCAAGGTCGAGGATGCATCCGTGGGGACCCGCGTGAATCGAGGCTTTCGTAGGGTGGGCACCGCCCACCAAAAGAACTTCCGTCCGCGGTCGAACGCGGCCCGAAGGATGATCAAGGCCCCATTGGCCATCGCAGCTCTAATCGATGACGACTCTCAGGACTTCGTACTGCCTTTCGAGCATCGAGTAGGCCTCTTCGAGGTGGGGCGGACCCTGGAACTCCACCACCGTCTTCACGGGTATGGTTTCACCATACCGAATGGTGTTTTCACCGATTCTGTATCTCATGACGAGATCCCTGATCCCTTTGGCTGATGACGGCAGGATATCCCTGGGTCCGGTTGCGGAATGGTCATCGCAGATCAGAAACACGTACATGCCCGATTCTCTGAAGAAGGTCATTATGGGAAGCGCTATTTCAGGATGCTGTTCATGAGCCCTTGCCAGGAACCGATCGAATTCGGCCTGTTGTTCATCGGGTTCGTCGTCGGCGTAGTAGGCGTCCAGGAAAGTGGGCACGATTTTCGTCCTGGCAATGTACAGTCTTTCGGCCATCTTATGGTCCTCCAAAGAAAGGGGCCCCCGGGGCCCTCAAGGCCCGTCACCGGCCCTTCTATCCAAAGCGGTGACCGGCCTGGATCATCGCTGCGGCCAGCTTAGACCACGAAAACCTCGATTTCGGCGCGGAGCCAAGCATGTGGGAACGGCGTCTCGCAACGTGAGGCGGGTAAAAAAAACGAGCCCCCCCCCCGGCCCAAAACGACGATCAGGCCACAAATTGTGATTTCCCACACATCCCCCGGGCCCTCCGGGGGAGGCCCGCGCAAAGGGTATATCCTGGCAGAATCCCTTACCGTCGCCAGTGGCCCTATTTGGTGCCGGCTTGTCCGGGCCGGAGGTTTTCGGATTGCTCCAGCCTCATCAACTCAGCTCTCAGGATGGAATACGTCCATTTCTTGCCGGTTCTGGTCTTGAACCCGCGTTCGCTGAGAACACGCACAAGGTCCCCTATGGTGGTGCCTCTGGCCCTTTCGCTTCGGATACACCCCAGGGCCTCGTCAAACTGGGCTTTGTAGTGTTCCTTGACCTGGAGGACCGGAGCCTGACCCACTGCACGCTGCTGTTTATCGGACAACCCCAGCTCGTTCAACTCACCTGCCAGGATGGATATGGTCCATTTCCTGCCGGTTCTGGTCTTGAACCCCCGTTCGTTGAGAGTGCGCACAAGATCGGGGGGGGTGGTGCCCTTGGCCCTTTCGCTTCGGATACACCCCAGGGCCTCGTCAAACTGGGCCTTGTAGCGTTCCTTGACATTGAGGACCGGAACCGGAGCCGCCGTGGGCTGCTGTGTATCGGACAGCCCCAACTTCTTCAACTCACCTGCCAGGATGGATCGCGTCCATTTCCTGCCGGTTCTGGTCTTGAACTCCCGTTCGTTGAGAAGACGCACAAGATCGGGAAGGGTGGTGCCCTTGGCCCTTTCGCTTCGGATACACCCCAGGGCCTCGTCAAACTGGGCCTTGTAGTTTTCCTTGACCTGGAAGGCCGGCACCGGGACCACGATGCGCGGCGGTCTAACCGGAGGGGTGGGCAGGGAACCGGGCTTCCGGTCCCTCGGGTCACCCATCTTCACCTTGGCGTACCGGGGACACTCCATCTCACACCGGGCCTTGAAGGGATTCTCCATCCCTCTGCACGTGAAAGGGACCTCGGATCGATAGATGTACTTGATGTTTGATTTGGTGCTGTGTCTTATCCCGGAAGGCGACGTCCTGGACAAGGGGGACAGGACCTCGGCGCAATAAGGGACAAGCCACTTGCCGCATTCCTTGTCCTCCAAGTGCGCGTGCCTGCACCACGCTGCCAGGTACTGTGTGATGTCCTGCCGCGTAGGGGTCCGTTCCTCAGGTGAAAAGCGGGCCAACACAAGACCATTTTCCACCAGATCCTCTATGCAGGGGTAAATGGAACCGGCCCCTTGCTTGCCGAGCGACGATCGCAGTTTCTTCAAGAAAGACGTCTTTCCCATGTTGCTCTTGTCCATAGGGGCTTGGGAAGGAACAACCCCCCTCTGTCTCTGAATGTCCGTGGCGCGACCCGGCTCCTACCGCCCCGCAGACTGCTGTTATTGGGATACCCACGCCGGCCTTGGTCATCGTTCCGGCCACGGACGGAAGGGTCTATTCGGTGGGTGGTGCCCAGCCTATGAAAATCTCGATTCACGCGGGGTTCCACCGATGCATCCGCACCCTTCGCGTAGCATGAGGCCGGTGGAAAACAGGCCTCACCCTGCCGCAGCGATGATCACGGCCCCCCCCCGTCTCGCCCTGGCCCGGCGCATCCCTATAGGAGGAAGCAAGTGGGGGGCCTGGAAGGCCCCCCACGCCGCCGTTGCCGGTTCGGCCTTTTCTTGTCGTCAGTTCCGGGTCAGGAGCTTTCCCAGTTTTTGGCGGTGATGGGCCGGTTCCCCGAGGAAATTATAAAGGGAGCGGGAGCCCCGGGTGTGGAAGCTCACCGTGTGTTCCCTGGAATAACTGATACCGCTGAAAACCTGGTGCGCCAGCGTCACCACCTGCCAGTACGCTTCACTGGCAACCGCCTTGGCAAGGTGCACGCTCTCTTGAGCCGGAAGCCCGGTGTCCAGCTTCCAGAGGGTTTCATACGTGATCCATCGGGCCGCGTCCGTGTGGGTGACCATCTGGATGATCATGTCCTGAACGCGTTGAAAGCGTCCGATGGGCATACCGAACTGCACCCGCACCCGACTGTACTCGACAGCCAGTTCGCACAATGCCTGACAGGCGCCCACCTTATAAGCGCACAGGACGGGTATGGCCTTGGCGATGGCCTCCTGGAGCAGCGGCCATCCCCCGTCCGCCTCCCCCAGCAGGGCCGAGCGGGGCACCTTGACCGCCTGGAGCTTCACCTCGAAGCTCCTGCCCGTCAGGAAGCCGGGTACCTGGCGGAGCGAGACCCCGGGGGTCTTCTTGTCCACCATAAAGAGGGAAAGACCCCGGGCAGGATCTGCCTCTTCCCGCGTGCGGGCCACGACGATCAGGTGGGTGGCCGCCTGGGCGTCCATCACGAACAGTTTGGTCCCGTCCAGGACGAAATCGCCGCTACCCGCGGTGGCGGTTGCCCTGAGCGGTCCCGGCTCCCAACTGTAGTCGGGTTCGGTCAGCGCAAGGGTCGCTATGACCTGCCCTTCGCTTATGGCGGCAAGAAGGCTTTTCTTCTGCTCTTCGCTGCCGGCGGCCTCGACTATCAGACTGCCCAGGATCCCGGAGGAAAAATGGGGGCCGGGAAGAGGGGCGCTGCCCAGGGCTTCGAAAAGAACGCCGGCGCTTGTCAGCGTGCTGCCGATTCCCCCGTAGGACTCGGGAACGAGGATACCCGGCCAACCCATCTCCACGGTTTTCGCCCAAAGGGAATCGGTAATCCCCGTATCCGTTTCCAAAAGCTTCTTGAGCACGTCATGGGGGGTTTCACGACGGATGAAGTCCAGAGCCGTCTTTTTCAGCATCTCTTCGCTTTCACTAAGGTTCAAGTCCAGTGCCATATCTACCTCCCGAAGCTTTGGCCTCTTTGCGACAACGAATCAGGAACCGGCTGCTATCGTCCGATACTGAGGCCGCGAGAAATGATTATTTTCATGGCTTCCGGGGTTCCGCCGGGGGCCTGACAGATGCCGCAACGCTCTCCCACCTCGAAGATACCCTCATCCAGAACCCAGTCGCCTTCATCGGCAAACGCGTACGGCCCCAGCACCGCGGCCATGTCCGCCGCGACCTGCGCTCCCCCGTGCTTCTCGAAGACCATCAGTTGGGGGCCCCCATAGGCTCCCCCTTTTCCGGCGCCGTTGCGCAGCGAGAGGAGGCGGTCCACCTCGGCATATATGTAGATGTTGACCACACTGTCGATAAGATGGGGATTGTCTTTCAGTCGCCTGGAGATGACGGGGTTGTTCTTGCACTGGACCAGAAACTTGTCGGCGATGTAATTGCGCGGGATCCTCGCCAGCCCGCCTCCCCCATGCTCCACGGCAAAGGTTGCGTTGGTCACTTTCCACCCGTCTCCTTCATTTCCGATCAAACACGACTCGTGGACGCGCACATTGTCGAAGAAGACGGAGTTTTTCACCGCTTCGGACGTGGCCCCCGACGGGCCGCTCACCGCAGCGAAGGTGCTCAGGGGGAAAAGATCGAGGGGTTGGATGGTGATGCCCGGCAAGTTGGCCGGGATGATGAAGCTTGACAGGTTCTGGTGCCGGGGAGCTTCCAGGCTGCTCCGGGTGAGAAGGTAGAACTGCTCGGGAGGCGGCCAGAGGCCCCCCACGAATATCTTCTGTCCGTTGATGATGAAATGGTCCTTGTCCCGTTGATGGCGCAAGGCGTTGGTCTGCTGATTGGCCTCGTCGGTGCCTGCCTCCGGCTCCGTCATGAGCTGCCATGTGAGGGCCTCTCCCCTGAGCATGGGAGGCAGATAGCGCTTTTTCTGCTCATCTGTGGCGCAGGCCATTATGGCGGGAGCGCATAGTGTCGTCCAGTCGGTCACGATGGGCAGCGCCATGTTCCTTTTGGCCAACTCCTCGTTGATGACCAGGGTCTTGGCGGTTTCCAAACCGCCGCCTCCGTACTCGCGAGGGTAGGTGGGATAGAGCCAACCCTTTTGTCCGAGCTTGCGTGCGAAGGAGCGGCCGAGCTGGAACTGCTCATAGCTCATCTTTTGTGCATCGCGGATGGGTTTGAAATCTTTGGGCACATTGTCGTCCAGCCATTTTCTCACCTCGACAGCGAAACGTTCCTGCTCCTCGGTGTAGTCGAGCGAAAAATCCATAGAGCACACCTCCTCTGGAAGCGGGTTTCAGGGACGCCGGAAGCGATCCGGCGCTCTTTTCCCCTAATGGAGGAAACACCCTTGGCTGTCAAGACCCTATTTGACGCCCTTTACGGTTCTTTGGCCTCGATCATCGTCCCGGCGAATGGAAAACAGTCGAACGCGGCGGGTAACCCTATTCGAAGTCGGGGGGGCATCACACGCAATGGTTGACAAATTTCGTGCGGAATCCTTAAACTTGCCACTGCGCACAAGAGCCGGGCCGGTCGTCGGTTCGGCGAGGTGACCTTGAGGGAGGATGAGGATGGAAGGGGATCTTTCCAACAAGCTCCACCGTTTTTTTTACCCCCGTTCCGTCGCGGTGATCGGTGCGTCGGCCAATCCGGGCAAGTGGGGATACGGGATCATGTCCAGGCTGGTGAACTCCCGGTGCACCGCGAAGATATATCCCGTCCACCGCACATCCGGTGAAGTGCTGGGTCTCAAAGCGTACCCGAACCTGCTGCGGGTCCCGGATGTGGTGGATTTGGCCGTGATCGTCATTCCTCCCCATGCGGTGCCCCAGGCCATGACCGAATGTGTGGCAAAGGGGGTCGAGGCTGCCATCGTCATAACAGCCGGTTTCAGGGAGACGGGCACCCAGGGACGGGAGCTTGAGAAAGACGTCCTGAGAATCGCCCGGGGCGGTGGGGTTCGGTTCGCAGGGCCCAACTGCAACGGGCACTTCAACACCGCCATCGATCTTTTCACGGCGGAGCAGTCGGGCATAGGACGCGGGGGCCTGGGGGTCATCTCACAAAGCGGCAATTTCGGGACCTACCTTGTGGAACGGGGCACGGAAAGGGGGGCGGGCTTCAGCAAGTACGTGAGCAGCGGGAACGAGGCGGATTTGACCTTGGAAGATTACCTGGAGTACTTGGGTGAGGATGAGGAGACCCGAATCATCTGTGCCTACATAGAAGGCGTCAAAGACGGGAGGCGCTTTTTCGACGTTGCCCGAAGGATTTCCCGAAAGAAGCCGCTGCTGATCATGAAGGTGGGAAGATCGGAGGAAGGGGCCAGGGCGACCCTTTCCCATACAGGGTCCCTTTCCGGCGCCGACGCCGTGCACGATGCGGCCCTTCGTCAGGCCGGAGCACTTCGTGTGGACGATGTGGACGAACTTCTCAACGCGGCCCTTGCCCTAAGGGGCCAGCCCCTGCCCCGGGGCCGAAGGGTGGGGATCATCACCTCAGGAGGCGGTTTTGGGGTGATCGCCACGGACGCCTGCCGGCATTACGGGCTCGAGGTGCCGGCACTCGCCCCGGAGACCGTTCGCAGACTCGACAAGTACCTCGTCTCGCGATGGTCCCATGCCAATCCTGTGGACATGGCCGGAGACACGTGGGGCGCTTTCGGCTGCATAGGAAACCTTCTCAAGACAGATTACATCGACGCGGTGCTCGCGGTGGGAAGCGTGGGATTTCCGACGGATGCCCTCCAAACGGGGTCCCATGTGACCCCGGACGTGAAGCGGTGGGCGCAGAAAATGGTGGAGGAAGAGGTGGGGATGGTGGACGGCCTCATCGAAAGGGTGCACAAAAACCACAAGCCCCTGATCATAACGACCACCATTGGGGGCGATAGATCCCCGGCACTGGCCAGGCTGAGGGAAAAGGGGATACACACCTACCGGACCCCCAGGGCGGGAGCACAGGCCCTGTCGTACCTGGTCAAGTACGCCCGGTATCTGGGGCGGTTTTCATGAAAAACCCGTTTGTTGACTTCCTGTCGGTGCCGTGCACCCCAAGGCAGATACCCCTGCACGGTATGGTCCGTGCCAGGGAGCAGACCATGCAGCGCATCGTGTCCGGCTATCTGCGGCTGGTGGAAGAAGAGGCCAAGGACATGGTGTGGCTCGTGGAGCACATCGGAGTGGTCCGTGCTTACGGAGCCGCCGTGAAGACTATCCGTGAGGTGCCATACGAGAAGGAAGACATAGAGGAGTTCTGTGCCGAACTGGGCGGTTCGGACAAGATGCCATACATGATTTCAGGCCCCAGCGGCATCTACATTTCGGCCCTTGTCAACCACTGCAGGGACGAACGCGTGGTCCTGGAGATGGAGCAGTGCCCACGGACGTTTCACTTCATGGGGTACAGGCTTCCCGAAGGCAAGACCCTGGTGGTGCGGGGGAACCTGGGAGACTTTGCCGGCGCCGATTTATCGGGCGGACGGCTGGTGGTGGTGGGCTCCACGGGCGACTGGTGCGGTGCGGGTATGACCGAGGGGCAGATCCTGGTAACCAACAGTACGGGCCACAAGACCGGAGAGTGGATGCGAGGGGGAGAGATCCGCGTGGATGGTCGGGTACAGGGCGTGGGCTCCACCCAGTATGGAGGAAAGATCTTTCAGCAGGGAAGGCTCATCGCCCCGCCCCCGGCCTCCTGTCCACAATAGACGATCAATACCCGAATTCCTTGTACTCCTCGCGCTGGATGAGGAATTTCATGATTTCATCGGTTCCTCCCCCCAGCCGGTAGGCCCGTATGTCCCGGAAGAACCGCTCCACGGGGCATGCCTTGCAGTAGCCGTGGGCACCGTGGATCTGCAGGGCCTCGTCCGCGATCCGGAACCCTCTTTCCGTGGTGAACAGCTTTGCTATGGCGGCCTCCTTCTCCACCCGCAGTCCCTGGTCGTACATACGGGCCGCCCGGAGGATGAGAAGGCGCGCCGCATCCAGGTCGCACTTCATCTCGGCGATCTTGAAACTGATGCCCTCGAAGGCGCGTATCTTGCGTCGAAACTGCTCCCGTGTGGCCGAGTGTTTTACGGCCTCCTCGTAGCATCTTCTCGTGGCTCCCAACACCCGGCTTGCGATATTGAGGCGCTCGCTGGCCAATTCGTCCGTGAGCACGTGCCATCCCTGATTCTCTTCACCCAGCAGGTTTGCGGCCGGAAGGGCCATGTCGTCGAATTCTATCCGGGAATGGGGAATCCCGCGAAGGCCCATCACCTCGGGGTTGGAGAGGACCCTGAACCCCGGGGTGTTGGTTTCCACGATGAAGGCGCTCATGCCCTGGTGGGGATGGACGCCCGGGTTGGTGATGGCGAAAAGGGTGATGAAATCGGCGATGGCCGCATTGGTGATCCAGTGCTTTTGCCCGCCGACGATGTAAAAATCTCCCCTGCGTACGGCCCGTGTGCGCATGCCCGCCGCGTCGGAACCTCCGGTGGGCTCCGAGATGGCAATGGCCCCCACCGCCCTTCCTTCCACGAGAGGCCGCAAATACTTGTTCTTTTGCTCGGGGGTGCCGAAGCGATAGATGGGGGCCGCGGACATGATGGATGTAACCGAGCGGCAGGTGTCGGTTACGGGGCTGATGTAGGCCACTTCCTCCGATACGATGCTGTCGTAAACGATACCTCTGCCCGTCCCTCCCCATTGGGCCGGGTACAGAGACCCCATGTAGCCCTTTGCTCCCAGTCTGCGGATGAACTGTGTGGGAGGCACCTGCTCGGCCTCGATGCCGTCCGCAAGGGGTTGGAGCTCTTCTTGCAGGAATTCCCTCAGGGTCAGCCGGAACGATTGTTCTTCTTCCGAATACATGAGGCTCATGGTGAAGGGCTCCTTTCTCCTGAGCAGCCGTTGATTCCCGCGGCAAGGCCGTGGTCTTCCTTCCCGTGCAGACCGGTCGTGGTCCGCGAGGCCCCGGGCTTCCTTTCCTTAGAAGGGGCAACTCGAAAAAGGCAAGCGGGACCCTTTATCCATACTGCGCGCGGTCACAAATTGCGATTTCCTGCGTCCCCCTCGCCCTCTGGGAGAGGGCAGGGGTGAGGGTATAAAAGGCGCAGTTTGGAACCGCGCAAGGTATAGTATGGAGATATGGCCAAAGGAGGCGCGTCTGTCAACAAGTAATGCTTCGTCGGGCCTGTCTTTTGGCGAGGGCATGCTTGCGGCCGGGAAGCAAAGCATGACGGGGTTTCGGGACAGAGCCCGTTTCTTGTGGCAAACAGGCCGGTTTTGAGGTAAGGATCTTGCCGCCGCGCCTATGGGCGGGACAGGTCGGGACAAGGGTGCGATGGGGCCGGGCGTAGTCTGAACAAGAAAGTGTGTCCTTCGGGTCCGTCAGCCGTCAAGGAGGCTATATGGTACGCCCTCAGAAAGAGCGTCTTGTGAAGGTCAACCCGAGGATAAGCTACTTCAAGCCACGTGGCATTCCCATGGTCGATCTGGAGGAAGTGCGCCTGACCGTCGATGAGCTGGAAGCGCTTCGCCTGGGGGACCTCATGGGCATGTCCCATGAGGACGCGGGGACCCAGATGGGAGTATCCAGGGCCACCTTCGGCCGCATCATACAACGGGCCAGGACCACAGTATCCGACGCCCTGGTCAACGGGAAGGCGCTTCTGGTGGAAGGGGGCACCTACAAGATGGTCGATGAAGGGTTCGATCGTCGATTCCGATGCACGCAATGTCAACGGGAGTGGACAGAGCCCCTGGGCACCGGACGCCCGGAAGCTTGCCCGGCCTGCGGGGCGTCGGGTTTTTTTCGCGTGGGCAAAGGCGGATAAACCCCATGGACGGCAAGGGAAACAGGAAAGGCCGGAGGGCAAGAGGATCGAGGGAGGTGGGCCATGGGCTTCCATAACTTGCTGTATGAAGTGGAGGGGGGTATCGCTACCGTCACCTTGAACAGACCGCAGCGTTTGAACGCACTGGATTACGCCCTCAAGGACGAGCTGCTGGAGGTTCTTGGGACCGCTGGGGACCGAAACGACGTACGCGTGGTCATTGTGACGGGGGCCGGCCGGGCGTTCTGTGCCGGGGCCGATCTCCAGGATGTGCTCCTGAGGGGGCTGGACATGGACCCGGACACCCGTGAGCGGGAGGAGGTGAGGGGTTTCAACGAGTTGGTGCTGGCACTGCGGCACCTGGAAAAACCCGTGATCGCCGCGGTGAACGGTGCAGCGGTGGGGGGAGGGTGTTGCCTGACTCTGGCCGCGGACATCCGCATTGCAGCGCAGCAAGCCCGGTTCGGCATGGTGTTTGTGCGTCTCGGTCTTTCCTGCGCGGACATGGGGGGCTCCTTCCTCCTGCCGCGACTCGTGGGGTTGGCCGCGGCAAGCGAGCTTCTCATGACCGGAGAAATCATCGATGCCGACCGTGCCTGGCGTCTCGGCCTGGTGAACCGTGTGGTTCCGGCCGACGAGTTGATGGGGGTGACCCAAGGCCTTGCCAGGGACCTTGCCGACGGCCCGCCCATGGGAATTGCCCTGACCAAGCGGTCGGTGAATCGTTCCCTGGGAATGGACATCGCGGAGCACCTGGACTACGAAGCGTACACCCAGTGCAAGTGTATGCTCACCGCGGACCATCGGGAGGGTGTGGAGGCCTTTTTGGCCAAACGAAAGCCGCGTTTCACGGGGCGGTGAAAACGAGTGGCTGAGCCGCCGGTTCAGCCCCGGGTGGAGAGGTGTGGGATGGAAGGCAGGCACACGGCGGAATCCGTTCTGGATCTTGCCCGCGGGTTCATGGAAAGCCGCGTGGTGCTCACGGGCGCGGAGCTCAATGTCTTTACGGTCCTTTCCACGGAATCCCTGACCGCCGAGGAGGCGTCGCTGCGTTGCGGCGCGGACCGCAGGGCCGTGACGATTTTGCTGGACGCCTTGAGCGCCATCGGGCTGCTGGAGAAGGGCGATGGGAGATACCGGACAGAATCTTGCCTTGTCCCATTTCTGTCGTCGGGTTCCCCCCAATCCGTTCTGCCGATGCTGCTGCACACGGCAAGGCTCTGGAGGACCTGGTCAAGGATAACCGATATCGTGCTGGGCAAGGAGTCTCCCAAGCTCGGGGAGGGAGCGGCACGGGACAGGACGGGCATGGAGGATTTCATCGGGGCCATGCACGTGGTGGGGATGCGGACAGCTCCCAAGGTGGTCGCGGCCATCGACCCGGCTGGGGCCTCCAGACTCCTCGATGTGGGAGGCGGGTCGGGCACCTACACCATCGCTTTTCTCCAGGCTGACTCCCGGATGAAGGCCACCCTCTTGGATCTTCCTCCGGTCCTGGGGCTGGCCCGGCAGCGCATAGAAGCCGCGGGCCTTGCCGACAGAGTCGCCCTGGTGGCCGGTGATTTCTACAAGGACGAGCTGCCGTCCGGGAACGACCTGGCCTTGATATCGGCCATCATCCACCAGAACAGCCACGCGCAGAACAGGGTGCTCTACGGCAAGGTCTATCGTGCCCTGGAGCCGGGAGGGCGGGTCGTGATCCGGGATTTTGTCATGGACCCGGACAGGACGCGCCCGGTGGAGGGAGCCTTGTTTGCGGTCAACATGCTGGCCGGCACCCCGGGGGGCGGCACCTGGACTTTCGGAGAAATCGAGGAAGGGTTGAAGACAGCGGGCTTTACGGACATTCGCCTCCTTCAGTCCAAGGGGATGTTTTCCCTGGTGGAGGGGTTCAGGCCGAAAGAGGGTTGAAGGAGCGGAAAGAGAAAGGCAAGAGGCGTACATGGCGGACGACTGCCAGGTGTATGATGCGGACATTGCCTCCCTGGCCCGGCGCATGAGGGACGGCACCCTGGGTCCTGTCGAGGTCGCACGAGACTTCCTCGAGCGTATCGGGAGACTGGATGGGAGACTTGGCGCCTTTCGCCTCCTGTGCCCCGAAAGGGCCATGGCCGAAGCACGGAACGCCGAAACCCGGCTTCGCGGGGGCAGCGATTTGGGACCGCTCCAAGGAATCCCCTATGCCGTGAAGGACCTTTTCGATGTGACGGGGCTGCCCACCTGCGTGGGTACGCGCCTCAAGGAGAACACCTTGGCCTCCGAGGACGCGTTCGTGGTCCGCCGGCTGGCCAGGGCCGGAATGGTCCTTCTCGGCAAGACCAACACCGTGCAGTTTGCCTACGGCGGGGTGGGAATCAACCACGACCATGGCACGCCCCACAATCCCTGGCACCCGGTGCCCCATGTGCCCGGCGGCTCCAGCAGCGGCAGCGCGGTGGCCGTTGCCGCGGGCATGGTACCGCTGGCGCTGGGCACGGATACGGGGGGTTCCGTGCGCATCCCTGCGGCCCTGTGCGGTGCGGTGGGCTTGAAAACCACCGTGGGTCGCATCAGTCGGGCCGGCGTTTACCCGCTGAGCTGGAGTCTGGATTCCGTGGGGGCCCTGGTCAGGACGGTGCAGGATGCGGCCCTGGTCTATCAAGTGCTTCAGGGTGCGGACCCGCAGGACCCCCCCACACTGGGAACGCCGGCCCACGATGTGCTGGGCGATCTGAAGGCGGGTGTGAGGGGTTTGCGGCTGGCCTTTGCGGAACCGTTGTTTGGGGGCGAGCTGGATCCGGGCGTGGAAAAGGCCGTGCGCCTGTGCGGGGATGTCTTCAAAGACCTCGGCGCTCAAGTGGAGCACATGGACTTGCCTGTGGTGACGCAGGCCATGGAGCTCAGCTCCCAGGGGCGCATAGTCGCTGCCGAGGCTTACACGATCAACGCAAAGTGGGTGGAAGAGCACTTCGACGCCCTCGACCCCGTGGTGGCGGATCGGATCGCCAAGGGAAAGAGGATCAGGGCCTTCGAGTACTTGCAGGACACTTTCCGCTGCAAGGAGCTTCGCGCCAAAGCCCTGTGTGCCCTGGAAGGTGTGGACGCGCTGCTCGCACCGGCCACGCCTCTTCCCGCCCTTCCCGTGAGTCGGGTGGACGCCGATGCCCGGACCTACTTCGCCTGCAACACGGCCTACCTGCGCAACACGTCGGTGGGGAACCTGCTTGATTTGTGCGCCCTGTCGGTGCCCTGCGGCTTCACCGGCGAGGGCCTTCCCGTGGGCCTCATGATTTACGGCAAGCCCTTCCGGGAAGACATGGTCCTGCGCGTGGGCCACGCGTACCAGCAGGTGACCGACTGGCACATGCGACGCCCCGACCTGACCTGCGCGCAGCAAGAGGCGTGACACGGCGGTTCCTGGGAGCCCCCATCGGCTATGGAAGCCCCAAAGGTCGTTTCGGGCTGCGTCGCCCGGCGCAGACCGCCGGCCTACGCAAGGGCCAAAGGCACCGCCTCTCTGATTTCACAGCTCGGTTTTCGTTTCGTCTTGACCATGGGCTTTTTCCAGCCTCCTGAGAGCCTGCTCCTTGAGCGTCACCTTGCGGATCTTCCCCGAGGCCGTCATGGGAAAGCCCTCCACAAAGAGCACGTGACGGGGGATCTTGAAGGTGGCTATCTTCCCCTTGCAGTAGGCGATCACCTCGTCCTGGGTCAGGGCGCTGCCCCCTAGTAGCTGAACGAACGCCACCCCCACCTCGGAAAGCCGCTCGTCGGGATAACCGACCACCGCCACCTGATGGATCGCCGGGTGGGTCAACAGGTACGCCTCCACTTCCATGGGATCCACGTTCTCTCCTCCGGTTTTCAGCATTTCCTTCAGTCGTCCCATGAAGCGCAAGTGCCCGTCGTTTCGCACCAGCCCCATGTCACCGGTGTGGAACCAACGGTCCTTGTCGATGGCCTTGGCCGTTTCCCCGGGTTTGTCGTGGTAACCCTGCGTGACCATGTATCCTCTCACGAGGATTTCGCCGGCTGTACCGGCGGGCTGATCCTTTCCCGTCTCCGGATCGATCACCCTCATTTCGTACCCCGGCGACGGATAGCCCGATGCCTCGCACCGCTGCTCCGGCGTGGAGGTCAAGAAAGAAAGGCAGGCCCCCACTCCTATTTCACTCATCCCGAACCCGCTGACAAGCCCGGCGCAAAGCTTCTCGTGCGCCTTGCGGGCGATGGGTATGGAGCTGCTCATCCCTGTTGCCAGCAGTCCGGTGCGCAGACTGCTCAGGTCTTTCGGATCTTTGTCCTGCCTCTCGATCATGTCCTTGAAATGGGTGTCGAACCCATGCACCACGGTGGCCTTTTCCTGCTCGATGAGTGCCAGGCTTTCCGCAGCGTCGAAGCGTTCGGTGAGGACCTGGCGCGCACCGGAAACCATGGACATCATCGGGCCCTCGTAGAATCCGAACGCATGGAAGAGGGGAAGGTGCATGAGGATGACGTCCTTGAACGTGATGGCCATCCGATTGGCCTTGTCCACTACGTTGCGCACCACGTTGTGGCAATGCATCACTCCTTTGGGAAAGCCCGTCGTCCCCGAGGTGTACATGATGAAGACCGTTGCGTCCGGGTCCACGGAATCGGAGCGACCCCGGACCGCTTCATCTGGGACCGATCGACCATCTTCCAGGGCCTGGGACCAGCGGTGAATGCCAGGGTATTGTGTGTCTCCGATCATCACCACGCGTTTGAGGTCGGGCAGGTCGGGGCAGCAGATTTCCCCTTCCACCCTTTCGCGCAGCGAAGGTACGAGCTCGCGCACCATGGAAAGATAGTCAACCGGGCCCGATCGATCCACCGTTATCAGGGTGCCGGTGTTGGACTGGCGCAGCACGTAGCCGGCGTCCGCAGTGCGCAGAAGGGTGTTGAGGGGCACTACGACAGCCCCTGCCTTGGCCAGGCCGAAGAAAAGGTGGATGAACTCGGGGCGGTTGGGCACCCACAGCGCCACCTTGTCTGCAGGCCGGACCCCCAGACGGATCAACGCCTTGGCCGCGTCCTCCACATCGTGGGCGAGCTGTGGGAACGTCCAGCGTGTTCCTTTGAAGTACAATGCCTCTCTATTGCCGAACTTGCCGGCGGCACGGTCCGGCAAGGAGCCCACGGTGATCTTTTCGAACCAACACGCCATCAGGACCTCTTACGTTCCGGAAGAACGTGAACAAGGTGAAAAGCCCCGCCGTCCAATCGTTTCGATGGTCTTTTCCCCCGCGTTCGTTCGACCGCACCTTCCGATTCCCGACTCCTGAACGGGGCCGGAAGGGACGGTCGATAGTCAATGCCATCCCCGCCCTCGACTTGCGCGCCTTACCCCCCGAGGCCCGTCTCACATCATGGTGTATCCGCCGCTGACACTGAGGGTTTGTCCCGTGATGAAACCGGCCGCGTCCGAGGCCAGGAAAACGGCGGCGTTGGCGACGTCCTGGGCCGTTCCCAATCGGCGCAGGGCATAGTTCTTGGCCGCCTTTGCCTTCACTTCTTCGTCGAAAAGCGCAAACCCGGCCTTCCACATGCTTCCGCTGCCCATCTCCTCCTGCTTTTCCGGAATGGTCAGCCCCGGACACACCACGTTGAGTCGTATTCCGTAACGGCCCGTCTCCCGGGCCACTGCCTTTGTGAAGGCGATCTGGGCACCTTTGCAGCCGCCGTAAACCGCTTCCCTGAACTCACCCATGCGTCCCGCGTCCGAGGCGATGCTCACGACGGCCCCCTTTTTCCGCGTGATCATGTGGTCGAGCACCGCCCTGGTACAGTTGAGGACTGCCTTGTAGTTCAGGTTGATGAGTCTTTCCCAGAGCTCGGGGGTTGTGTCTACGAAAAGCCTTATATCGTCCCACCCCACGTTGTTGACAAGGACATCCACGGCACCGAAGCGCCCGATGGTTTCCTGGACCATCTTTTGGGCTTGCTCCATCTTGGTGACATCGGTCACCGTCACCAGTGCCTTGGCACCCCCCAGGGACAGGACTTCCTTTTCCACCCTGTGGGCTTGGGCTTTGTCGATGTCCGCGATGGTCACGTTCGAACCCTCTGCGGCAAAAGCCAGCACGATGGCACGCCCGATGTTGGATCCCCCCCCTGTGACGATGACCGTCTTGCCTCTCAGCCCCAGCTCCATGGTCGACCCTCCTTATCTTCTTTGTATGGGCAGGCATGGGCCTGTCTCGGTGAGCGCTTGCCCTCACGATCTCGTGCCGTCGGTGCAAAGTACAACTTGTCGTGCTGATAAATCAAGGATATAAACCCCGTCATCGGTGCGTTTCCCCACACTGCGGCGCAGGTTCCCCGACAGGCAACCGTCGGGCCCACGGGTACGTGGCCGGTGCCGACACGACGCCGCGAACGCCAACAAAGGGCCTGCGCTCCGAGCCGCCGGTGGAGCGCAAAGGGAAAGAGGCGTTCGAAGTTCGAGGAAGGTCGCCATGTTTCGACTCTGTGCCAGGGCCCACGACCTCAGCGCCGTGGACTCGATACTTGCAGCCGGTTTCGACGCGCTGGAGATCACCCTGCCCTGCGGGGGCGGGGCCGGGGAGGAAAGGGCGTGGACCGGCCTGGCCCGAGAGGAGGGATTGCTCCTCTTGGGACATGGCCCCAACGAGGGGAACCCCAGGGACTTGGCCCACCTGGAAAACAGATGTCTGCCCCAGCTCAGGCACGCCCTGGAGGCCGCAAGCCGTATGGGAGTGGGGCTCCTGACCATCCATTTCAACCTGGATTCGCGCTGGCTTCCCGCTGAGACCCTCCGGGGCAAGATCGATCTGCTCGCGCGGGTCGCCGGGTGGGGCGTCGCACTCGGCGTGTCGGTGAACCTGGAAAACCTGAGCGAGGGGTCGGCGGACCTTGGAAAGGCCCTGCGCGAGGTTCCCACGCTGGGGCTGACCCTGGACCTGGGCCACGCCATGCTGACCCATGGCGACAGCACGGCGCCCTGCATCTTGGCAGAGTCCTTCGAGAGGATCACCCACCTGCATGTGCACGACAACCTGGGTGGAAAGAGTCACACAGACGATTTGCACCTGATCCCCGGCGAAGGGAAAGTCGATTTCCCTTCGCTTTTCTCCATGCTCAAGGTGCGAGGGTTCAACCGAACCGCCACGCTCGAGCTGGCACCCCATGAACTGGCCCTGGGCAAGGCGCGCGTGGAGAAGTTCTGGATGGATGCATCCTGACCAGCCCGGCCGTGCCGGTTGAACCGGCGCGGTTGCTGCTGTATGTTGCAGCCCATGATCATCAGAAGCCTTCAGCAGCGCCTTGCCGTCTTCCTGATAGTCCCAGTGGCTCTGCTCCTTTCCCTGACGGGTCTTTTTGGGTTGGTCTATGCCAGAAAGGCGATGATAGACGCTTGGGAAGAGGCGTCTACGCTCAAGTTGGAGCGTGCGGCCCACCAGTTGGATATGCGGCTTGGCCGGGTTATCGAGTGGGTCCGCATGTTCCACAGGACAGGGGAAAGCACGGCGGCATACACGGTCCAGCAATGGATGCTGCATCAACTGCAGCAGTTGGAAGGGGTGGTCGATGTGCGGCTCCGGTGGGAGAAGCCGTCCGTTTACGGCATGGGCTCCATGCACCCGGGGGGCCACATGCACGAAGAACACATGATGCACTTTCGCCGTGCCAGGATATCGGAGGTCACGCTTCCTCGGTACGACGCCCGATCGGGTGTGGAGACGGTAGGGCTCGTTTCCGACCTGAAGGATGACTCCGGGAACCTGGTCGGTACGCTCACGGTTTCCCTGCGTTTCCGGTACCTCATGCAGGACATGGAGGACTTCGGGTGGTGGCAGAGCGACGCGGCGTGCCTGGTGGACGAGTCCGGGCGGGTGCTGGCCTACACCAAAGCCATGGGTGAGGGACGCACCCGACTCGGAGAGAAGATGGACCCCGTAGAAATGAAGATAGTGGGGGAGCTGCGGAAAAGAGAGTTCGGAACGGTCCTCGGACCGGGGTACCCTCCGGGAAAGGTGGGGGGCTTCTTCAAACTCAAGAGCGCGCCCTGGGCCATCGTCCTTTTTGCCCCGGGAAAGGAGATCCTGGCTCCCATTGTGGAATTCCGAAACAGCTATGCGCTCGCGGGGGGAATCTGTATTCTCGTGATTCTCGGGCTCATCCGTTGGTCGGGAGGAAGAATGGCCGCTTCGGTGACGGACATCTCCCGGGCGGCGGAGAGGGTCGCGGCAGGTGACTACAGCGTTTCCATCACCCCGAGGACCAAGGATGAAGTGGGCGTATTGATCCGCAGCTTCAATACCATGGTCTTGCAGCTTGAAGAGCGGCTCCGGCTCAAGGAGGCCCTTGATGTGGCCATGGAGGTGCAGCAGCATCTTCTGCCCCTTTCCGACCCCAAGGTGGAGGGGCTGGATGTCGCGGGAAAGAGTGTCTATTGTGACCAGACCGGCGGCGACTACTACGATTACCTGGACCCGAAAGACAGCGGCCGGCGGGGCCTGGCAGTGATTGTAGGGGACGTCTCGGGACATGGGATTCCCTCGGCCCTGCTGATGGCCACGGCTCGTGGCTTCTTGCGGCAGCGTTCCCACCTTCCGGGAAGCCTCGATCAGATCGTGTCGGATGTGAATCGGCAGCTCACAATGGATGTGGAGGCATCCGGCCGCTTCATGACCCTTTTTTACATGGTGGTGGATCCCTTGAGGGGAACGGTGCGCTGGGTAAGGGCCGGACACGAACCGGCCATCCTGTACGATCCGTCAACGGATCGTTTCCAGGAACTGCGCGGTCCGGGAATAGCGCTGGGAGTGGATGCCTCGTGGCGGTACAAGGAAAACGAGAGAACGGGCCTTGCCAAGGACCAGCTCCTTTTTTTGGGCACCGACGGCATCTGGGAGGCTGTGGACGCCCAGGGCAGGTTTTTCGGCAAGGACGCTGTCAAGGCCGTGATTCGACGCAGCGCGGGCGGCAGTGCGCGCGATGTGGTCGAGGCCGTGGTTCAGAGCCTCGACCGGTTTCGAGGCGGTCGCAGCCCCGAAGACGACGTGACCCTGGTGGTGATAAAAATCAAGAAGGACCCCGAATGGGACAACAGGACCAGTCCCGGGACGGTGGGGTGATCCCGGTGGCCGGGCTCGATGAGGGTTTCTCCGGAGAACCGTGAGACGCAAGAGGCAGACAGGGGGATGGCCCGGGATTCCGCCCTGGATCATCATAGGGGCCGTGGCGGTGCTGCTCCCTATCTTTGTGTTCATGACCCTCGAGGCGATCAACCGGCAAAGGGAAAACACCGTCCACTTGCTTGTCGAGAAAGGGGCGGCTCTCATTCGGTCTTTCGAGGCAGGGGCCAGGACCGGCATGATGGGGATGCGCTGGGGGGGGACGCAGATCCAGCGGCTGCTCACGGAAACGGCCCGGCAGCCCGATATCGCCTATCTGCTGGTTACCGATGTACGCGGCGTCACCCTGGCCCACAACCAACAGGAGAAGATCGGTGCGCCCCACGGAACCGACCTTGACTTGAGGGCCGTCTGCCTCTCGCCGGAAGTGCGCTGGCGCCTTGTGTCGGGCCGGGAGGAAGGTGAGGTGTTCGAAGTATACCGGCGGTTTGCCCCCATGCGGGGCAGACCCGTCGGAAGGGACCACGCCATGGTGTCCGATGACTGGTGCCGGCAGCACCTGAGCCCTCCAGGGGAGCCGGGAGGCGCCGGTCAGATCCTTTTCGTGGGCCTGGACTACGGACCCGTGGAAGCGGCGAGACGCCAGGACATGCGCCACACCATCATGATGGGCTGCATCCTTCTTTTGGTGGGGTTTGCAGGCATCGTGTCTCTTTTGCTGGCCCAGGCGTATCGGAGCGCACGCACATCCCTTTCGCGGGTGAGGGCCTTTTCGGAAAATCTTGTGCACAACATGCCCGTGGGCCTTGTGGCGGTGGACGGGAAAGGGCGGATCGCTTCCGTCAACCAGAGCGCGGAGGCGGTCTTGGGGCTGCCGGCAGGGCGAGTCCTCGGAAGGGCGTACACTTGCGTGCTGCCGTCGCCGCTGCTCGAGGTGGTGGACGCGCTGAAGCTGCGCCGGGGTCTTGTGGAAAGGCAGACAGAATGCCCCGGAGCGGATCGACGGGCCGTTTCCCTGGATGTGATCGCGACGACGCTCGAAGACGAAGAGGGGCGGCTTCTGGGCTGGGTCCTGCTCCTGCGCGACGTGAGCGAGGTGGAGCAGCTCAAGAAGGAGATAGCCAGGAATCAGCGTCTGGCAACCGTGGGCCGGTTGGCGGCCGGGGTGGCCCATGAGCTGCGCAACCCTCTGAGCTCCATCAAGGGGTTGGCCACCTACTTCAAGGACAGATACCGTGAAGTGCCGGAAGACCAGCAAACCGCCCAAATCATGATCGAGGAAGTGGATCGACTCGACAGGGCGATCGGTCAGCTTCTCGAGTTCGCAAGACCCCTGCGCATGGAAAGAAAACCGTGGCCTCTCAAGGAACTGGTGGAGCATTCGCTCAAGCTCATGGAGGGGGACGCCAAGCTGAAAGGGGTGAGCATCACCTTCAACAATCCTGACGCGGCCCCGGAGGCGTACATCGACCCGGACAAGATACAGCAGGTCCTTCTCAACCTTTTTCTCAACGCCCTGGAAGCCATGGAAGAAGGAGGGACCCTTTCGGTGGCGCTGGACAAGGACGAACCTGCTGGCAGGATCCACATTGTGGTTGGCGACACGGGAGTGGGCATCAGACAAGAGGATATGCCTCACATCTTCGACCCCTATTTCACCACCAAGCCCTCGGGAACGGGTCTCGGCCTTGCCATTGCCGCCAAGATCGTGGAATCCCACGATGGGAAATTGCAGGTGAGCAGCCGATACGGAAAAGGGACCACCGTGCGCATTTCCCTTCCCATTGCCAAAGGGGTCGTGCGCTGATGGCCAAGACGCAGACCGTGCTGGTCGTGGACGATGATCCGGCCCACCGCACCATGCTCAGAACGCTCCTCACCGGTTGGGGATATGCCGTGGAAGAGGCTGCGGACGGCGGCACCGCCGTGGATCAAGTCCACAACAAGCCCTTCGACCTTGTGTTGATGGACGTTCGGATGGCAATGGTTTCCGGGCTGGAAGCCCTCAAGAGGATCAAGGCATTCAACCCCGCCATCCCCGTCATAATAATGACTGCCTATTCCTCCATGGAAACCGCTGTCCGCGCCTTGAAGGAGGGGGCTTACGACTATCTCACCAAGCCCCTGAACTTCGATGAACTGCGGTTTGCCATGGCCCGCGCCACCGAGCACACGCGACTGAAGACGGAGAACAGACTGCTCCGCGACGCTTTGGCAAGCGGCTTCGAACAGGAAAACATCATAGGCAGCAGCCCCGCCATGCGGGAACTGCTGGAGACGGTGGGCCAGGTCGCTCCCACCGAGGCGACGGTCTTGATCACGGGAGAGACGGGAACGGGCAAAGAGCTCATCGCCGGGGCCATACACTTCCGAAGTGCCAGAAGGGATGGGCCCTTTGTCAAGATCAACTGCGCGGCCATTGCGGAAACGCTTCTCGAGTCCGAGCTTTTCGGGCACGAAAAAGGGGCGTTCACCGGGGCCCATCGTCGCAGGGAGGGGCGGTTTCGACAAGCCGACGGCGGCAGTCTGTTTCTGGACGAAGTGAGCGAGATGTCGCTGGGGATGCAGGCCAAGCTGCTGCGGGTCCTTCAGGAAAGGGAATTCACCCGTGTGGGCGGTGAAGAGACGGTGGAGGTGGATGTGAGGATTCTGGCTGCGACCAATAGGGACTTGTTGGCGGAGGTGGATTCCGGGCGGTTTCGGCAGGACCTGTATTACCGTATGAACGTGGTGACCTTGAAGGTGCCGCCCCTGAGGGATCGGACCGGTGACATTGCCTTGCTTGCGCAGCATTTCCTGCGAATGTTCGCCGAGAAAAACCGAAAGTCCGTGAAGGGATTCACGCCCCAAGCCATGGACCGGATGCTGCGCTACGCGTGGCCCGGAAACGTGAGGGAGCTGATGAACAGCGTGGAAAGGGCCGTGGTGCTTTCCAGGTTCGAATACTTGGACACCCACGATCTTCCCCTGGCCGTCCGGGAAAAGAGCGAACGTTTGCAGGGTCCGGCGGCCCCGGTGGCCCCGGTGGCGGACATGCCCCTCGACGAGGTGGAAAGAGCCACGATCGTCAGGACCTTGGAAGCCGCGGGGGGCAACAAGAGCGAAGCGGCCCGGCGCCTTGGCATAACGAGGAGAACCCTTCACAAGAAGCTGAAAAAATACGGGATGATGCCCTAGTGCGCCGTCTCGCCCGTTACCCGGCCACGTTTCTTACCGTACCACGTCCGATATCCCGACCAGGTCATGGAAGGCCGCCAGGCCGGTTTCCGTGCCCAGATCGAGCACCAGGCTTTTCTTGTTCTTGTTGAACGCCATGAAGTAGTAGCTCTCCCCGCCGTCGTTCGCCTCCTGGACGCCGATGATACGGTTCATATCCCCGCCCGGTGGCTCGATATGGATCACCTCGGCGCCCAGGTCCGCCAGTATCATGGCTCCGCAGGGACCCGCGATGGCCCGGGACACATCGAGAACCCTCGCTCCCGAAAGCGGCCCTTTCATGCGGTTTCTCCTTTTTCGGTTTCAACGGAGTGTGAGGCAGGGTACAACGTATGCGGAATGCGGGGCAAGACCCTTTCGACGGGTTGAAGCAGGCCCGAGAAACCTTTGAGGCGCACCGGTCGGGCCGTTTGCCGTTGACACGCCCTTTGCCTGTGCAATAGTTACCGTCACCCGGAAACCCCGGGACGGGGAACCATGGTGTTGGAAGAGGCCGGCGGGACAGTGGGCCGTCCCGTCGGAAGGCAAGGGGTAGAAAATGGCGACCATCCTGGTGGTTTCGGCTCATCCCGACGACGAGACCCTTTTTGCCGGAGGCACCCTGGCCATGTACGCGGGGCAGGGGCACAGCGTCATCCTCCTGGAGACGACCCGGGGCGAAGGAGGGGAGGTGGGAGAGCCGCCGCTGGCCGTGCGGGAGAACCTCGGGCTCGTCCGTGAGGCCGAGATGCGGGAGGCTGCCCGTGCCCTGGGCGCCCGGGATGTCTTGTTCCTCCCGTACGTGGATCCCCATATGGAAATAGGCGGAACGCCCCATCGGATTGATGTGCCCCTGGAGGACTTCGCCGGTGCCATCGCCCAGCACGTGGAGCGGATTGGTCCCCACTTGGTGATGACCCACGGGTCTGCCGGCGAATACGGGCATCCGCAGCATGTTCACACACACCGTGCCGTTCGCCTGGCTCTGGAGCAGACCCGGAGCAGGGCGGCCCTCATGAGTTGGGCTGCGTGGCACGAAACCTCCCCGATAAGGCGCATTCTCAATCGGGACGACCGTGCCCACATCGTGCGGGACGTCACCCCCTGGCTGGAGGCAAAGATCGCAGCCGTCATGTGCCATCGGACCCAGCACGCCATGTTCCTGCGCAATTCCGGTGCCCCTGCCGTGGAAAAAATGGTGTGGAGCACCGAAAGCTTTCACATATGGAGCGGTCCCCTGCCACCGGGTCTTCAGAGCTCGGGCGCCGTGTGAGGAGGTGCCGTGAAGGAGGGGCCCCAAGACCCTGTGGCAATGAAAGAAGACAGGTGGACCCGGGACCCTGCAGTGGTTCAAAGGGCACGGGTGGTTCTCGTGGTTTCCCTTTCGAAACGGCCGCCGGGAGAGCTTGTGCGTATACTCATGGACTGGCTGGATGACGCTCAGCTTCATGGGTTTTGCCAAAGGTACCTCAAGCCGGACGAGCTGAGGAGGATCGAGGGGGAGTGAATTGGTACGAATTGCCCGGAAAAGAGCCGGGGCGGGCGCCGTAATGTTCATGGCTTGTTGGGTCCTTTACGGCTGCGGGCTTCTTGGTCGGGTGGGGCCCGAGGGGTCCTGGGGATTGCGCCCGGACGGCCACCTGCAATTCCTGACCCCGGAAGGCGCGGTGTGCGGATCGATCACCGTCGAAATCGCAGACAACTGGCGGACACGGGCCACGGGGCTCATGCACCGGACAAGGATGGACGACACGGTGGGCATGCTCTTTGTCTACGACAGTGCGGACCACCGTGTCTTCTGGATGCGTAACACACCGCTTTCCCTGGACATGATATTCGTCGGCGAGGACGGGCGGGTCCTGAACATCGCCAGGAGTACCCAACCCCTTTCCGACACCAGGTACCCATCGGCCGGGCCTGCGAAATACGTGGTGGAGGTCCTTTCGGGTTTTGCCGCTCGGTACGGGATCGAAGAAGGCCATCGTGTAAGATGGCAACGGTATTAGGTTCGGCTTTTTCGGCGTTTTGGGGTGCTATCGCGCCTGGAGCGGCAGGCCGGGGAGAAACGGAAGCAACTGCTTGCCTCTCCTGCGCACGTTGTGAACACACCAAAAGAAGCCCGGGAGGGGTAGCTTCTCCCGGGATATGCCTCGCTGGGGCCGTGGCCAGGGTGCTCCACGACGACACGGTGTACGGCTTTGTGAGAGGCCCAAGTCCCGGACGACGTGAACGGGCTCCACAAGGAGGTGCGCAGCGAGGCGAGGAGTGTGAGGTGGCGCATGGTAACGGTTTCCCATCAAAGGAAAGGAGGCATCATGTTTGACGGACTTGCCGATCGCATGCTTCGTGCGGCAAAATTGGATCCGACACTCTACGAAGAGGTGGAGGCCGACACCGGTGCCATGGGTCAGGCCATGGGTGTGGTCGTTCTTTCAAGCCTGGCCGCCGGTATCGGCACGGTGAGGCTCGGCGGGGGCACCGGGGTTCTCATGGGCACCCTGGGCGCACTGGCCGGCTGGTACGTGTGGGCGTACGTCACCTATTTCGTGGGCACCAAATTTCTCCCCGAGCCCCAGACCCGCTCCAACCCCGGAGAGCTGTTGCGCACCATCGGCTTTTCCAGCTCCCCGGGTGTCATCCGGCTGTTGGCCATTGTTCCGGGACTCGCGTGGCCCGTCATGTTCGTGGGCGGGATCTGGATGCTCGTGGCCATGGTGGTGGCGGTGAGGCAGGCTCTGGACTACAAGAGTACGGCGCGGGCCGTTGGGGTCTGCCTGATCGGTTGGATCATCCAGGCGGCTGTCATGACCCTGTTGTTGGCGGTTTTTGGCCCGGGGCCCCAAAGCGGACCATGAAGACCCTGCCCCGTCGCCCTGCGGGTGTGTAAGCAACAAGGGGGACGCCATCAAAGGGTGCCGAGAAGAATCACGAAGACGATGCCCGCGATGAGGGTGAATACGGTTTGGTGGCTCGTGCCTGCGCATCCGCTGGGGATCAGTTCATCCACCGTGATATAGATCATGAGGCCCGCAGTGGCGGCGATGATAAAACCCAGCACATCCGCAGACATGTCCCGGAACATGTATTTCGCGGTGAAAAACCCCGCCACGATGGGTACGGCCGTGCTGCTCGACAGGAGAAATGCCTTCATTCTGGCGCCCGTGGACCGATAATAGGGCGCGGAGGTGCAAATACCTTCAGGAATGCCGTGAACGGCAATGGCCAGTGCGATGATCAGGGATGTGTTGATATCCGTGACCGTGCCGATGGCGATGGCCATGCCCTCGGGGAAGTTGTGGAGGAACATCCCCAGGATAAGGTAGACGGAGGTGCGCTCCAGGTTGCACCCATGCTCCTGGGCGCAAAGCCGCGGGTGCAGGTGAGGGATGAGCCGATCCAGGGCATACATGACCAAAGAGCCGAAGACGACCCCCCCGGCACACAACCCCACCGATGACATAATCGTGCTTTCGGGAATGAGTTGGAGGAAGGAGATGCCCAGCATCACCCCGGCCGCAAAACAGAGCATACCGCAGATGTACGGGAAGGAAGGCATCCGCAGGATCCCTATGGCAGAGCCCAGAAGCGGTCCGAGCACGGAGAGGAGCACAATGTAGAATAAAGGGTCCATCTATTGCATATCTATTGCATATCTATTGCATGGGTCTCATGGTTCACAAGACGATCCCGGCTGCAACGGGAAGGTGGTCCGAGGCCACGCGTGCCGGCGGGCTTTTGTGGACCGGGACCTGCGCCGGCACACTCTTTTCAATCGTCCGTCGGGTGGGCCCTTGAGCGAGCCATTAGGCCCAATACCCGTGAATGAATCCCTTTTGGGACTTTGGCAGCCTCCCGCCAATTCCCCCCTTGAGGGGGGGCCGGGGGGGTGTTTCCCGGCTCCAAAAATCCTGCACACCCCCCTTTTTGCGCAATCATAGGGGGAATGTCGAGCCTACTGTCGATCGAGGAATGATGTGGGCATCCTCTATCCGGAAACGGATTCACTTACGGGTAGTGCCCCAAGGCCGAGGCGGCCTCGCAGTCCACGGCCATCTGTGCATCGTGATAAGGTGCACGTGCCTTGGGGAGCGCAACCCCACCGGCCGGTGCGATGCGCCGGCACTTCGTCCCTTCTTTTAGGATGCTTGTATCACTCATAGGGCTTTATCACAACTTCGGCCGGCCGGTTACAGCCGTCTGCCTCCCCTGAGCACCCCGGAGATGAAAATACCGGCCTTGATCCTCGTTCCGGCCGGTCGGGTGCCTTTCTGGGGGCCTGGGAGCGCGGGCGTCTCGCCCGCATTGAGGCGAGGGTGCGGGCAACATGCCCGCGTTGGTAGGAGTGTCGATGCAACATTCAGATAAGGGGCAATGAAATGCCAAGGAAGATCTGGGTATATAATCCTCAGTCCGGGGGAAAAAAGATTCCGGAGTCGACCAAATCTCGAACCCGTCGGCGTATTCTTATCCACGCTGAAAAACACTATGCCGGAAAGTATAACCGGATCGAGGATTGGTTCCGCGACAAATTCTGTTACATTGATGCCTATACCGAACCGTTTCTCTCCTCAGACTATGATCCGGCGCTTTTTAATGGGAAGTCTCGCGAGGAACGTGTTGCAGAATTGCGTGATATCCCCACCCATCTGTGCCGTCTTCGCTTCTTTGGTGATGAAGAGCGCTGGTCGATGGCCTTTTTTGCATACAGCCAGATGAAATATGAGCCATGCTTTTTCGACAACGGAAGTTGGCATGGTACGCCGGAAGAGGCATTTGACACTTCGGCCGAATATTTGATTGAGTAAAGGGGTGCCCCCTTTACACGGCGGCCAACGCCCACTCCACGCCGTGCGCAAGGGCGGCATCGTAGGGTGGGCACCGCCCACCAAATGGACCCGATCCTTACCACAAGCGGATGTCCCCCCGAATATTTGATTGAGTAGAGGGGTGCCCCCTTTACACGGCGGCCACTGCCCACTCCACGCCGTGCGCAAGGGCGGCATCGTAGGGTGGGCACCGCCCACAAAACGGACCCGATCCTTGTCAAAACGACTCGGTTCCAGCCGCCAAGCGGTCGGGAGTGCCATGCCCTGTTCTTTCCGGGTCGTATGGGAAGTCGTCGGCAGTCCGGTCCTCAAGAGCAGGCGCCTGCAGGGCCCTGTCGAAGCCTTTGAGCCATCGCAGGTAGCACTTCGCAGCCTTGGGGGTGACGGGCTCTTTTATCCAGGATTGCTTCGTATTGGTTCCGGAAGTCAGCGGTGGAGATCATGGAGCACCTCCGGGAGAATATGAACTTCCGTAAAGTACCTCCTTATAACACACCACAACGAGGCGGTCGAAAACAATTCATGGTTTTGAAGAAACGCCTCCGCATGGGTTCTTGGCCCTGCATTTCCGTTGCGTGGAAGGCCTTGATCGTCCTTCCGGCTGGGCGGGTCTCGTTTTCTCCCGGCATCACGTTGGGGGAGGCCTTCTCACATGTTTGGGTCCCCGCCGGAATTGAGGTTTTCGTAGGGTGGGCACTGCCCACCAAAAAGACCGCATTCCGCATTTGGTCGGATCTGGCCGGAACGACGATCGACGCCGCGTGGAAAGAGCTTAAAGACGAGCGTCTTGGCTGCTTAGCGAGATCTTGCTCTTTCAGTGAAATTTTGATAAATTACCTTCATTTATAGACAAGACGGGACGATGGTCGGCGTAAGAGGTGGAATGCGGCATGACTCGTCGGGAGAGGTTTCGGCCTTTTCCCGTTCGTTCGGCCTTCCAGTCATTATCTGTTCGGTTCTGGGATACAAAATGGATAAAATTGAAGAAAATTATCAGCGTATAATAGATGACAAACGTTCATTTGATATTCGCTTCTGGCAATCGCAGGGAGATCATGCCATTTTCGAGGCGGTAACGGAAATGCTCAATGACTATTTTTTGATTCGAGGAAAAAATGCTGACGAGTCCAGACTTCAAAGAACTATTGAAAATTTTCAAAAAGCATAAAATTCGTTATCTCATAGTAGGTGGATATGCTGTTATGAAATATAGCGAACCACGATTCACTAAGGACCTCGATGTTTTTATAGGTACTGATCAAGATAACGCAGAAAGGGTGTACTTAGCCTTAAAGGAATTTGGTGCGCCCTTGGAAAATCTTACGCCGGATGACTTTGCCCATAAAGGATATTTCTATCAGATGGGAAGGCCACCTTTGAGAGTCGATATCATGATGTCGATTCCAGGAATAGAGTTCGATGAAGCATGGAGCAATCGTGAAGTGGTTCAGCTAAATGATCTCGAAATCCTATTCATTTCACGATCTGATCTTATTCGAGCAAAGGGAGCAAGCGGAAGGCCACAAGATAAGATTGATGTTGAAAAGCTCAAGGAAGCCGAACAATTGGATGCACATGACATTATGAGAGCAACCTGAGCTCAAGAAACAGATCTGCCTAAAATTCTGCCCAGCGAGTCGGCAGGTTATCTTAACATTCCCCGACAAAAGATATTGGTAAGAGAGGCAGTCTAATGGAAACCGTATATCTTGAAAAGCGGTGTAATTCCGCCAAAGGCAGTTCGTGATGCGGCTCAGATCGCGGTCGCAACTGTTCATTAAGTAGACTATCTGTTAACATGGAATTGGGTGCAGATCTTTTAGGACGACGGCTGAAGAGCAAGCCGGTGGACTATTTTCCATGGAATCTCAAGGGGGTGGACATTCGGTCTCCGTTACGGCAATATAGGTTGAAACCGTCAACCTATTAGCCAAGG